>Ga0207701_10002766_pt1 | contig 18107 bp, 11 predicted proteins | sample KBSSwiSSwithPhiX_FD_184294 | JGI IMG/M metagenome (GOLD analysis project Ga0207701, IMG submission 184294) | Switchgrass rhizosphere bulk soil microbial communities from Kellogg Biological Station, Michigan, USA, with PhiX - S5 (SPAdes) (version 2) | ecosystem: Environmental > Terrestrial >... | reverse complement strand
AAAACTTCATAAGGTTTACGGTAAAGCTTATATTGTTCTTCAAATGGAAATAATAAAACTCTTTTTCTGCCTGCAAACTGTGTATGAAGAATATTTGAAAGGTCAATATCAAAATGCATGTGGGTGATAGAAGTGGCGCCACCAGTGAAGAGCATGGGATATTTTTTTACAAAACCTTTCATCATGTGTTCTGGCCATGTAAAATCATTTATTAGCTGTGGCGCATGATCAAAAATGTTGAATAAAAAAATTCGCCAGGCTGCTGGCCCGTGGCTTATCATATCGATATACTCACCAAATGTTTTATAATCATCCGCTTTATTTATCGGTGTGTATGCATCGCTTTTTACATTGTTATACAACGGAACTTTTTTGTCACCCACCAACTTCTTAAAATAATCCCAGTTCCATTTTGTGTATGCGGGCCATTGATGTGAGAGATCCTTAATGATGACAGGTAAATTCTTATCATAGAATTCATGCTTGAAATCCTCCGGTGTAATTGAATCAACAACAGGTAGTGGCCTTAACTGCATGCAGGACAATTTTGACAAAGATATAGATGGACACCATACAGCTTGCTAACTATCTGATAAAATTTAGGAATACAGGTGATTGATAGTGAGAGGATAACATTAAAGACATTTTTCTTTATCGAAAAGTTCAGGCTGTTCGGAGAGAAGTCGCCAGCTTTTGCGATGATATTTGCATACACCATGTTCATCAAGGGCTTTTCGATGTTCAGGAGTCCCATATCCTTTATTGCTAGCCCAATTATAGTGAGGGAATTCTTCGTGAAGCTTTTTCATATACTCATCACGGTAAGTTTTAGCAAGGATACTTGCTGCGGCAATTGATGCATAAATGCCATCGCCTTTTATAATACACTTGTGAGGAAGTCTTTTATACTTGACAAAATAATTTCCATCGATCAATAGCAACTGGGGCTTTGGCTTTAGCTGGTTTACAGAAATATGCATTGCTTTTATCGACGCTTGTAAAATATTGATGCGATCTATCTCATCATGACTGATACTGGCAACAGCAAAACAGATCGCTTCTTTTTCAATAACTATTCGTAATTCATTTCTTTCCTCTTCGGATAATTGTTTTGAGTCATTCAATAGAGGATGATAAAAATCTTTTGAAAGAATCACCGCCGATGCAAATACCGGTCCTGCAAAACAACCACGTCCGGCTTCATCGCAACCGGCTTCAGTTAATTGGTCCTGGTAAAAGGGGCTTAGCATTTTGTGAGGTTGCACAAATATCGCAGAACAATAATTATTTTCAACATCATCAGCAACTAACTTTGCGGCGCTATGACGGAATTTTATCCACACAGAACTTCAAGAGCAGTAGCCATTTGGTTAATGATCGGCGTTGGGATGCTGATCATTCAAATATTATTAGGCGGTGTTACACGCCTAACGGGTTCTGGTCTTTCCATTACTGAATGGAACGTGATCACAGGAACGCTCCCGCCTTTGAATGAACAAAAATGGATAGAAGAGTTCAATAAGTATAAGCAGACTCCGCAGTTTTTACTTCTCAACTCAGATTTTACACTACATAATTTCAAATCCATTTTTTTCTGGGAATGGTTTCATCGTTTTTGGGCAAGATTGATCGGAGTTGTATTTGCAATTCCTTTTATTATTTTTCTTTTTCAAAAAAGATTCAAGGGCGAAATGATAAAACCATTGATCATTCTTTTTTTGCTCGGGGCATTACAGGGAGCTGTCGGATGGATCATGGTGGCAAGTGGGTTAACAGGAGATGCTATTTATGTAAAGCCAACAAAGCTGATGTTGCATTTTGTATTAGCCCTGGGATTGCTCTGCTATACGTTTTGGTTTGCTTTACAATTATTGGTGCCCAATGAAAAAAGAATTGTAAACAGATCACTAAAGAATTTTACATGGGTAATAATTGCAGTGTTGATCTTACAATTAGCATTTGGCGCATTGATGGCAGGTCACAAAGCAGCAACAGTAGCGCCTACATGGCCGGATATAAACGGGGTCTTCATTCCAATTAAAATGTTTTCACCCGGAGGTTTATTGAATTTAATTGAGAACAAGATCACCATTCATTTTTTCCATCGGTTAGTTGCCTATATCCTTTTTGTTCTAATTCTTATCTGGACCTGGAAAGCTTTTAAGATAAGCGGCAGCAAATTATTTTTGAAAACAAGATGGCTTCCTCTTTTGCTTGTATCTACTCAGGTTATTCTTGGTATTATCTCTGTGCTTACCAGTGTGAAAATCGTACCCAATCATTGGGGAATTTTTGAATGGACGGCTCAATTGCATCAATTAATTGCGATGTTCCTTTTGGTGTCACTTTTCTGGACAGGTTATCTTATAAAAAGTAAATAACAGTTACTTTGAAATAACGGTGGTTTAATATTAATTTTAAGTAAAACTAAACCGCCTCTCCTTTACTTATGAAAGCCTGGCTCCGCGGATTCTTTTATTCATTTCCTGTTCAACTGTTGTTTCTGCATTTCAGAAAATACCAGGTGTTGCTTATTTTCTGGTTTATTTTATTTAGTACTATCAATGGCACGTTCATGAGAAGTTTTGGTGCCGATTCACTTTACCTGGCGCCCGAATATCTTGGTAGTGTAAATGCGCTTGGCGCTGGCATTGTTGGTATTGCTATCGGCATGTTTATTATGAGCTGGAACATTGCCAGCTTTATTTTATTCAGTCGGCACTTCAGGTTTTTAGCGGCAACTACCAATCCATTTTTACGGTATTGTATAAACAACTTTGTAATACCAGCAGCATTTTTAATTTTTTATTTTATTAAAGCATGGCAATTTATAAGGTATAAAGAACTTATTCCTACCGCGGAATATTTAATGTTAGCAGGTGGTTTTTTGTTGGGATTAATATTAATCCTCTTTATTTCGTTTATTTATTTTTTCAGAGCTGATCGTTCTATTTACCGTCGTATGATGCCGGTGATAAAAAACCCAAAAGAATATATCCGGCATTTGAAACAAGGCGAATTACCGCCAAGTGAATCAAAGATCATTAAAGTGGAATGGTATCTTGAAACGCCAATGTCTGTAAAAAAGACAAGAGATGTTTCTCACTATACCCGTGACTTCATCGAAAATATTTTTAAACGTCATCATTTTGCCGCGGTGCTTTCTGTATTTGCAGCATTTTTATTTTTGATCGGGATCGGTTTTTTGCAAGACTCGGCCTTTTTTCAAATACCAGCCGCTGCAAGTATCACGGTTTTCTTTGCGATACTCATTGGGGTGGCTGGCGCCTTTACTTATTTTTTACAAAGCTGGAGTATCCCTTATCTTCTTGGTTTAATAATTATTCTTAATCTTTTTTATACATGGAATTGGATCGATCCGAGGAATAAAGCTTTTGGCTTAAAATATTCCAATACCAACGAACGACCTGCATATACCAGAGAACATATATTGGAAATGGCATCAACAAAAAATGTTTCTGAAGATAGCCTGAACATGATTCATGTGCTGGAAAACTGGAAAAGAAAGCAAAGCGAAGAAAAGCCATTGTTCATCATCATTAATACAAGTGGTGGTGGACATCGGAGCGCAACTTTTACAATGAGTATCCTCCAAAGACTCGATAGCATTACCAATGGAGATATGATGAAAAAAACTTTTCTCATCACCGGGGCATCCGGCGGAATGATCGGTGCTTCTTATTTCCGGGAGCTGTACTTACGCAAGCAAAAGGGTGAGAATATTCATTTGCAGGACAAAAAATATGTTGATGATATTTCAGGTGATCTTTTAAATCCTTTGTTCTCATCTTTTGTAGCAAGAGATCTTATTTCCCCATCACTGAAATTTGAGGTCGGCCCCTATATATATGTAAAAGATCGGGCTTATTCTTTTGAATCAAAATTGAATGAGAACACAAACGGGTTTTTAAATAAGCAATTGAAGGATTATAAAGAGGATGAAAGAAATGCAACTATTCCCCTGGCGTTTTATAACTCGGTTGTTTCAAGAGATAGCAGGAAAATGATCATCAGCACTCAGCCAATAAGATTTATGATGCGCAGCCGTTATGACTCTACGGCACTTCCCGAAATGGACCCGGATGTTATTGACTTCACTTCTTTTTTTGAAAAACAAGATCCATATAATTTAAGAATATTGACAGCCTTGCGAATGAATGCAACATTTCCTATTGTATTGCCCAATGTATGGCTTCCTTCCGACCCGGTAATTGATGTAATGGATGCGGGGTTAAGAGATAATTACGGACAAGAAACCGGTCTGCGCTTCCTCGAATTTTTTGATGATTGGATAAGTCAAAATACCCGGGGTGTGCTGATCATTCAATTAAGAGATCGTCCTTCCGGCGGATGGGATTATCCTTATGTTACAGAGAATATAGCCGATCATGCTACTAAACCTTTCCTGATGCTACAGCATAATTGGTTTAAAACAATGGAATATTTTCAGAATGACCTGCTGAGTTATTATACGCAACATTCAGTGCATAAAATTAATAAGATCACTTTTCAATACGCAACGGAAAAACAAGAAGATAAAGCTGCATTGAATTTTCATCTTACACAAAGAGAAAAGAAGAACATAATGAGCTCACCGGATTTTTTATTTAATAAAGAAAGTTTTGATAAAGTCGTTAACCTGCTCAAAAAAAAAGAACCCCTTGCTATTAAACCGGCTGAATAAGCCTAAAACATTTCTTCTTTATTTCTATCGCAAGTTTATCAGGCGTTTCAGCAGGATCGCCATCGATATGTAAAGGGGCTTGTGAATGATTAATGATCTCGATCTTATCTGTTTGAAAATAAATAACGCCACTTTTTTTTGTTATAACGGAGGAAGCCTCCATCACATTCCAACCAGCCATTTGCTTTAATGTTTGCAAAACAAAACTTACTTTGTTCTGCGCAGTTACAATTACAATATCAAGAAGACCGTCCGTTAAACTTGCTTTTGGTGCAATGGTAAAATTATTTCCAAACTGGTTGCTGTTGGCAATGCTGATAAAAAAAGCATCAGTATCGATCTTCACTTTCTCAAACTTCAATTCAAAACGGAATGGATTTATAGAAAAAAAATTTTTCAGTGTTAATTGTGCGTAGGTCATCAGCCCCCTTTTGGGATGATCAGCAAATTCATGCGCCACCTTTGCGTCAAAACCAAGACCGGCTAACATACAGGCAAAACGATCATTGACGAAGAATCCATCAATCGCAGATGCTTTTCCATTAAAAATTATATCAAGTGCTTTAGCCGGTTGCTTTAAAATTTTTGCTGTATGCGCCAATCCATTTCCCGATCCACAAGGAATAATGCCAAAGTTTATATTTTTATTTAAAAGGCTTCCCACCACATTGCTTATAGTACCATCTCCACCGGCAATTACTACATCACTGATCTTTTCTTCTTGGATTATTGGATGAAGAAATGAATAATTTCCGTCTGCTACTGAAGGGAAGACAGAAAAAGGGATACCCTTTTCTTTTGTTTTTGTTTCAAGAAATTGTTGAAGGTCGCTTTTGGATTTTGTTCCCGAAATCGGATTGATGATGTAAATGATCTTTCGGCTCATCGTGTATATAATGTACACAAAAGTAGGCGTCGAACACGTACCGTAGCTGCAACTGCTGGATCTTTTGGAACGGCCCAGCTATATACTCTAACTTTTTGCCGGCCTTCCATGATGCCCGCAATTTCTGAATTGTGTATTTGCAGGAAAAGGGTGTTGTTATATTCTCTTATCGGTTTATCAGTTGAATCATAAAAAGCAATGGTGCGGATCCATTCTGCCTGCTCCGCAGCAGGTTTAAATTCGATAACAAAAAAGCCGGGCCCCTCCAAAAACCGGTTCAGAAGCAACACCCTTTTTTCATCTGTCGTTTCTTTTTTATTATTAAATGAACTCACCTCTTTACGGTTTTGATAGATTTCCCATTTATCATAGGATTGAGCCTGCACGGTTGCAGAAAATAAGATCAATGTATATAAAAATAGTTTCGCCATAGTTTGTACCAGTTAAAACGAAGTTCGGGGAAAAAACGTTGCATTAAATAATTTACTAAAATCACATTTTCATGCTAATGTAGGAATAGCAGCCCCCAATAGTTTTGTTTTAAATTAATTGATGAAAAAAAATAAATTCTTTATAGCAATAGCAATGCTGGCAGTTGGTTGTGCGCCGGCAAAAATGGCAGTAGAAAAAAGTAAATGGAGTAACATTGAGGAATTTTCTGTGAAAGGCCGCCAGGGTCTTCTTATTAAACAGAAGTTAAGTTTCGGAGAATATCGAACTGCTTCTGTGAAAAGATCATGGACAAAAGGAAGCAGTGCATTTGCAGGCTGGACAACTGGCCGGCCGGGTTATGAAGATTATTCCCGGGTTATAGGGGTGGAATATTCAAAGAAGAAACAGACTGTTCGATTTGAGTTGACGGATAATGCTGCACATGAAAGCAGTGCATTTTGTGTTACAAAAGTGAGATCAAAAGATTTTGTATTGGGTAATAATCCAAATAGTCTTTTCAATATAAGTCTCGATATACTCGGCGTTGGTGACGCATCAGAAAATTTGTACTGGATCAAGTTATACCTGAAAAACGAAAACCATCCCTGGGAAATGGTGCTGGATAATGAAGCCGCTCAGCGAAACAGTAAAAAGTATATAGGAGTGATCAGTCAAAGTAATGATCGCTATTATACTTTACATCCTGTTTATACATTGGAGAAGAAAGACGGAAAAACAGGTAATATGCCATTCGGGTCTATTGGTTATGAAATTCGCGGTAAAGAAGGCAAACCACTGGCCGCAGTTTCTCTTATCGATAAAGGAGTCGTTTATTTTAATGATATATCTAACGATGAAAAATTTTTGATGGCGAATATTTGTACTGCAATACTTCTGCAGGAGGAGATATAGACTAATCATTATCCCGAGGCAATACCTTTTACCATTTTAACAATGCACTTCCCCATGTAAAGCCGCTACCAAACGCGGCGAGACAAACAAGATCTCCTTCTTTTATTTTCCCCATTTCCCATGCTTCGCATAAGGCAATAGGAATAGATGCAGCAGTTGTATTTCCGTATTTCTGAATGTTGTTATAGACCTGCTCGTCAGTCAATCTTAACTTCTTTTGTACAAACTGTGATATGCGAAGATTCGCTTGATGAGGGATCAAAAGCTTAAGATCAGAAGTTTTAAAATTATTTGTATTTAAAGCTTCCATTATTACCTCAGGAAATTTTTCAACTGCCACTTTAAAGACAGCCGGTCCATCCATGTTTGGAAAATTTTGCGCATTGTCGATCATTGCATGACTCATGAACATATCACCAATTTCTGATTCATTAAAATCAGCAAGCTTATTTTCACCTACCCAATAATTAGCATGGGTACCCGGATTATACATCGCAAGGATCTCTGCATTATTTCCATCGCAATGCAAATGAGTACTAAGAATACCGCGATTATCATCTTCTGTCGGCTGCAATACAACAGCTCCCGCGCCATCACCAAAGATCACAGAAATATTTCTTCCACGGGTAGAGAAGTCAAGTCCAAAAGAATGTTTCTCACTGGCAACAACAAGTATGTTTTTATACATGCCTGTTCTTATAAATTGATCTCCCGTGCTAAGTGCATACACAAAACCAGAACATTGATCTCTTATATCTAATGCACCGATCTCTTTCATCTTCATGGCACGTTGTACCAATACTCCACAACCGGGAAAATAATAATCCGGGCAGATAGTGGCGAAGATTATAAAATCAATATCCTGTGGAGTGATGCCTGCTCTTTCAATTGCGATCTTTGCCGCTTCAATACCCATCGTGGCTGTTGTTTCTTTTGTACGATTCGCATATCTTCTTTCTTTTATACCTGTACGTTCCTGTATCCATTCATCACTCGTGTCCATATATTTCATCAGATCATTATTGGTAACAACGTTTTTTGGTACATACATACCAATACCGGCAATCTTTGATCGTAGCATGGCAATTGTTTATTAAGAAGAAAGATAGCAAATCCACGCCAAAGGCTGGAGAAGTTGCGCATGAAAGCTAGTTGACTAAGACAGTATGTTGCTTCCAAAATACGAAATGGGCAAATTCTGCCACACTCAATTTTTATTTCTATTCACTGTATTTATAGCATGATATTTTCTAAGATTTAAAAAAGATTTCAGTAAAAACCCCATAGCAGACTGCATGGACCAGGCTAAAAAGAATATTTGGGTCAAGCCGGCACGAATAGTAGCGAAGACTATTCTGTTCATAATTTTATTCTTACTCATTATTCTTTTATTGGTACAAACAGGTCCTGTACAAAATATCCTTCGTGTAAATGCAGTTGCTTATCTCCAAAAAAAATTAAAGACAAAAGTTGAAGTGGGAAAGGTTTATGTTGGCTTGCCTAAAAATATTATTCTGGAAAATGTTTATATAGAGGATCGGCAACAAGATACCTTATTATCCGGCGGTAAGATAGATGCTAATCTGGATCTGTTCAAGTTGATCTTTCACAATCAAATAGATATTAGAAGTATTGCGCTGGATAATATTACTGCGAAGATCAAACGACAACTTCCCGATACTGCATTTAATTTTCAATTTGTTGTTGATGCATTTACGACCAAAGACACGACAATAAGTTCAGATACTTCATCATATTTTATTTCAATTCCCTCAGTTGAATTAAATAAGATCAGGATCATTTATAAAGACACCATAACCGGCGCTAATGCAGAAGCATGGCTCGATCATCTTGATACACGAATTGATAAAATGGATTATGAGCATTTTTATTTTGATGTACCCAAAACGAGTATCAAAGGATTGACTGCAAGAATTTACCAGGTAAAACCATTATTGGAATTAGAACCTGCAGCAAAAGATATGGCGGAAGCACAACAGCCTTCTGTATTGAAATTATTATTTAAAGAATTGAACCTGGAGAATATTAAGCTGGATTACCGGAATGATGTTTCTGCAACGTATTCTATTATTGATCTGGGATCAGCGAATGTAAAACCAAATAATATTGATCTTGATAATCGGATCATTGATCTGCAAAATGTTTATTTGGCCAATACCATAGCATCAATAAGATTTGGAAAAAAGGAACAGGCAAAAGTTGTAATAAAAGAAGTAAAACAGGAAGCAAAGAGTCAGGTGGAAGCTGGATGGAGAATATTCGCATCAACTGTAAACCTGCAAAATAATAGTTTGCAATTCGATAATGATAATAATCCACGAATAAAATATGGGATAGATTATGGGCATTTCAAAGGCGACTCTGTAACGTTAGACGGAAATGATCTTTTATTATCTGCCGATTCGGTTTCAGGAAAAATAAAAAAGGGATCATTTATAGAACAAAGCGGTTTTATATTAAATGAATTGCAGGGAGAATTTTTATATGCCAATACACAAACTTTTGTAAAAGATCTTGTTCTTAAAACACCGGGAACCGAATTGAAAAGATATGCATCACTCAATTATAATTCATTTAAAGATCTTACCGAAAACTTCCCTAACACACAAATAGATGCTGATATATCGAATAGCCATGTACAGGTAAAAGATATACTTGCTTTTGCTCCCAAATTACGTTCGCAGCCGGCATTTGCAAACCCCAATGCTATATGGTATATCAACCTGCAGGGAAATGGAACACTTCAAACAATGCATATAGCAAATCTACAATTCCGTGGATTGAAAAATACACAGATAGATGCAAGTGGTTCAGTGGCGACGAGCAATGACCCTAATAAAACAGGAGCTACATTAAGAATAAGAAGGCTACACACCACTCAAACTGATATTGCTTTGTTTACTGGTCAGCGTTTATCAAATGAGCAGATCAATTTGCCGGAAGAATTTGATGCTCATGGCACAGTTGCAGGTTCTATCAATAACCTCTCCACTAATCTAACGATCAATTCATCCATTGGTACAGCATTCGTGAATGGTCGGTTTACTAACCTGAGCGATCCTAATACCGCAACCTACAATGCTTTGGTAAAAACAAATTCTTTGGATCTTGGATATATTTTGAGAAACGACCAATTTAAAACTGCCAGTGGAAATATGACAGTTTCGGGTAGAGGATTTACTCCTGGTAAGCTCAATACAAAATTCAAAGGAGATGTTTATGCAATTTCATTTAATGATTATGTGTATAAGAATATTAAAGTTGATGGAGCTATCAATGGATATTCACTTAACGTGTTAACAGATATCAATGATCCGAACATTGACCTGAACGGAACACTTACCGGGAATATATCCGACAATCCTTCATTTCATTTCACAGGAATGTTGGATAGCATTAAAACATTTCCATTGAATCTTACGCCGCAACCAGCAATTGTAAGAGGAAAAATAGATGCAAACATTCCCGTGGTCAATGCAAATTATTTAGAGGCAAATATTTTAATGACAAATGCCTTATTAGTATCAGCAGATCAGCGATTGCCATTGGATACGATTGAATTTATTTCTGGCAGAAATGATACTGCTCAATTTATGACTTTACGAAGTGATGTAGCTAATGCAAGATTAAATGGCCAATATCGCTACACTGATCTCGGTAAAATATTTCAAAAAAGTATAGAACCATATTTTCAAATTGCCCCTGCAAATACACTCACTGATTTGCAACCGTATAATTTTTCTTTTTCCGCCGATATTGCGAATGCCCCCGCGTTAGTTGCTTTTGTTCCTGGATTGAAATCATTTGAGCAAATTCATATTGATGGAAGTGCATCCACAGGACAGGGGTTAAATGCAACTGTGAATACACCATTTATTTCTTATAATGGCAGCGAGATAAGCGGTGTGAATCTTAAAATGAGAACTACAAATAAAGGATTACAGTTTACCGGGGATATACAACATATCACCGGAGTTGGCCATAATCTTTATCATACAACATTCAACGCAACTGCATTAAATAATAAAATTGATTTCAACTTAAACATAGACGATAAGAATGAAAAGGATAAATATTATTTGAGTGGATTACTGACTCAGCCATCGCAGGGAAATTATACCATAAATCTTCGTTCCGATAGTTTAATGCTGAACTATGATAAGTGGACTGTTTCAGCTAACAACTCAATTACCATAACAAAAGATAATATAATCGCCAATAATGTTTTATTGCAAAAGAATGATCAGCGATTGTCTCTTCAAAGCGAAGGACAACTCTTAAATGTTGGATTTACAAATTTTCAATTATCAACTATCACCGCTTTTTTGAAATCAGATTCATTACTTGTTAATGGTTCTATGAATGGAACGATGGCATTTAAAAACATTTTGAGACAATCGGTTTTCACCAGCGATCTTACCATCAATGATCTGAGCATGAAAGGAGACACAGTTGGGAATGCTACTCTAAAGGTTGATAATTTGTCTGGTGATCGTTACAACACAAATGCTACGATAACCGGAAGGGGAAATGATATTGCACTGACAGGTTCATTTGCACCAAAAGGTGAAAATGATATTGCATTGGATCTTGATCTTGCAGTGAGGCAAATGCAACTTGCCACCGTGGAAGGAGCATTTGGAGGTATGATAAAAAATGCATCCGGTAGTGTAAATGGAAATATCAGTATCAAAGGGTCGGTGAATGAGCCAAAGATCGATGGCCCGATCAATTTTGATAAAGCAAGTTTTGCAACAACTATATTAGGGAGTCAGTATAGAATTGATGGTGAAAAGATCAATGTGACAGAAAATGGGTTTCATTTTGATGATTTTGTAATAAGAGATACAGCAAACAATGAACTCCGGTTAAATGGGACCGTGCAAACTCCCAATTTTACCAATTACAATTTCGATCTCGATCTTAATGCCAATAACTTCCAGGTCTTAAACACTACAAAAAATGATAACAAAATTTATTACGGAAAGCTTGTCATTACCTCGAATATGCATGTTCGTGGAACAGAAATAGCTCCGGATATTGATGGCAACATAACCGTAAATGATGGAACAAATCTTTCTGTTGTCATACCACAACAAGAACCAGGTGTTATTGCAAGAGATGGCATTGTTGAATTTGTAGACATGGATGCACCACAAAATGATTCACTCTTTCTGGCTTATGATTCACTGAATATATCTCCTTTTAAAGGAATGAATATTATAACAAACATCGAAATAAAAAAAGAAGCAATCTTTAATATTATCATTGATGAAGCAAATGGCGATTTTCTCAATTTACAAGGTGAAGCACTTTTGTCAACGGGTATTGACCCAAGTGGAAAAATCACACTTGTTGGTAATTATGAATTGGAAAGAGGAGCTTATGAGATCACTTTCAATTTCCTGCATCGCCGCTTCGATATTCAAAAGGGAAGTAAGATCACATGGTTGAATGAACCGACAAAAGCAAACTTAGATCTCAACGCGGTATATGTTGCAAACACAGCACCGATCGACCTCGTGCAAACTCAAATCGCGGCTTCTTCCCAAGCTATACGTAATACTTATTTACAAAAGCTACCATTTGAGGTGCATTTAAAAATGACAGGAGAAATGATGCAACCAACGCTTGAATTTGATATTGTGCTTCCTACAGATAAGAACTATGGCGTTTCAAACGATATCATTACCCAGGTAGATAGCAGGCTTGAACAAATAAGACAAGAACCAGGAGAAACCAACCGCCAGGTGTTTGCCTTGTTATTACTAAATCGGTTTGTCGGGCAAAATCCTTTGGCAAGTAGCTCACCTATATTCAGTGCTTCATCGTATGCACGCCAAAGTGTAAGCAAGTTAATGACCGAGCAACTGAACAAACTTGCAGCCGGTCTCATTGACGGAGTCGATCTGAATTTTGATGTAACCTCTACCGATGACTATACAACCGGAGAACAAAGAAGCAGGACAGATCTGAATATTGGATTGAGTAAACGTTTATTGAATGAGCGGCTGACAGTTTCTGTCGGTAGCAATTTCGAGCTGGAAGGGCCAAAGAACAGCAGTCAGAAGGTAAGTAATGTATTCGGGGATCTGAGTGTCAATTATTCATTAAGTAAAGATGGAAGATACATGCTTCGCTTTTACCGCAAGAATCAATATGAGGGTATCGTTGATGGATATATCATTGAAGCAGGAATAAGTTTTACTATCAGTGTTGATTATAATCGTTTCGTAGAACTTTTCAGAAAAAGAAGAAACCAAAAAGTTGATGGAGTGAATTATACAAAGAAGCAATAGTGAAAGAAAGTAAATATCATATCATCATTTTGGCAACGACTTGTTTCCTGGTATCTGCCTGCAGCAATACAAGACATTTACCAGCAGGCGATAAATTATATACCGGCGCAAGAACTATAGTAAATGGCACTTCCACTGTTCGTGAAAAAAAGGTTTTGAAAGAAGATCTTGAAGGATTGACAAGGCCAAAACCCAATGCAAAATTTCTTGGCCTTCACATAAAACTTTCCATTTATAATTTATTCAGAAATAAAAAAGAGAAGTCTTTTTTTGGAAGGATCAGAACTAAAAATGGCGAACCTCCAGTATTACTCAGCCAGGTCGATCTGCCGCGAAACATTAAAGTATTACAAAGCCACATGGAAAACAAAGGTTATTTCCAGGCAAAGGTGACAGGTGATACAATTGTAGGACGCAGAAGAGCACATGCACGATATAATATCGTTGCAGGAAATCAATATAAGATCGCGGCGGTCAGTTTTCCTTCTGATAGTAGTATGCTCTCATTGACAATTGCAAAAAGCAGCGATAAAACTTTATTTAAACCCGGAAAACCTTTTGATCTCGATGTTATCAAAGCAGAACGTATTCGAATTGATGCATACTTGAAAGAAAATGGATTTTATTATTTCAGTCCTGAATTCATACTGATAAAAACAGATACGACAATTGGTAACCATCTTGTAAATATGTACGTAACAATTAAGAAGGATGTGCCAACTGAATCAAGAGAGGTTTATAAAATAAAGGATGTTCAGATCTATGCAGGTTACAGCTTGAATATGGAACGGGTGGATAGCAGCCGATCACAGGCGCAATATTACAAAGGCTATTATATTATTGACCGGAGAAAAAGATACAAGCCCAATATGTTTGCCGAAGCAATGAATTTTGAACCGGGAGATGTATATAACAGAACTGATCACAACCTTACACTTAGCCGTCTTGTCAATCTTGATCTTTTCAAGTTTGTAAAAAACCGGTTTGAGATCAATACGCAAACCGATTCTGCATATCTCAATGCTTTTTATTATTTAACTCCTTTACCAAGAAAATCATTGAAGGCCGAGTTTACTACAATAACCCGTTCTAATAATCTTAACGGGTCAGTGATAACAGTAAGTTGGAGAGATAGAAATGTATTCAAAGGAGGTGAACATTTAAGCATTAGCGGATATACAGGTTCAGACGTTCAATTTAGCGGGGCACTGAAAGGATATAATGCAGTACGTTTTGGCGGAGAAATAAATTTTTCTATTCCAAGGGTTCTTGTACCATTTGGCGATTTTGGAATTAAAGGAGGCTATATGCCCCGAACAAATATCCAGGTGGGATATGATATGCTTGACCGAATAAAACTTTATAGACTCAATTCTTTCCGTGTTGCTTATGGATATTTATGGAAAGAAAGTTTGCAAAAGCAGCATGAGCTTTATCCAATAAGGGTCAATTTTGTTGAACCGGGAAATGTTACCGAGCAATATAAAGAGCTTATTCACCAGGATACATTGCTGGCCCGTGCTGTACAAAAACAATTTATCCTTGGCTCTACCTACCAGTTTAATTACAACCAACTGGCAAATGGATTACTACGAAACAATGCCTATTACTTTAATGGATTTCTTGACCTCTCAGGAAATTTAGCCGGTTTGTTTTCCGGCGCTAATGTGAAGGCGGGGAAAGAAGTAATGATCCGCAATGTACCTTTTTCGCAGTACATCAAATTTGAATTGGATGGCCGATATTATCGAAAGCTCGGATTGTATTCATCATGGGCAAACCGTGCAATCATTGGTGTTGGTATTCCTTATGGAAATTCTGTGCAGCTTCCCTTTATCAAACAGTTTTTTATTGGAGGTAATAATAGCCTTAGAGGATTCAGAAGTCATTCTGTAGGGCCAGGTACCTATAAATATGTAGACACCACCAATACTTTTTTTCCTGATGAAACAGGAGATCTTAAACTTGAATTAAATTCAGAATTTCGTTTCAGACTTTCAGGGCCTTTGTATGGGGCTTTGTTTGTTGAGGCAGGAAATATCTGGCTAATGAATGACAGCACATATACTCATAAGCCCGGTGCTGAATTCACCAGTAAATTTTTAAGCCAGTTAGCGATTGATGCAGGCTTTGGTTTTCGGTTTGATATTACATTATTTGTTATCCGACTTGATATTGCTTTCCCATTACGAGAACCATGGCAGCAAAATCCATGGGTGACCGATCAAATAAAATTCAATCATAAATCATGGCGAAGAGAAAATATAATTTATAATCTCGGTATCGGTTATCCTTTCTGATCCACTCATTCATTTTAGCTTTGCAATATGAACAATGAAACCGGTAAATGGATCATTGGAATTGGAGTGATCATTATCCTGATCGGTATCATCATTTATTTTTTTCATAATAAATTGAACTGGATTGGGGGCCTTCCCGGCGATATACGAATTGAAAAAGAAAATTTCAGATTTTATTTTCCCATTGCTACAATGATCTTGTTCAGTTTGCTCGGCACACTTATTATTTGGCTTATCCGAAAATTCTTTTAGAACATTTTACCCATTGTAAATTATCGCAGCGTTTCTGTAATATAATTTTTACATTCGGATACTAAACGACTGCTTATGCAACCAACTCCTCGCTTCACTGCCCTTGACGTTTTTCGGGGTATGACGGTTTGTTTTATGATCATTGTAAACACACCAGGTAATGGTGATACGTCGTATGCCCCATTGAATCATGCCAGCTGGCATGGTTTTACACCAACCGATCTGGTCTTTCCATCTTTTATGTTTGCAGTTGGTAATGCCATGAGTTTTGTAATGAAGAAGTGGGTGAAGATGAATGATGCAGCTGTGCTTGGTAAAATTTTTAAAAGAACCATTATCATTTTTTTATTGGGTTACCTGATGTATTGGTTTCCATTCGTGCATTGGAATGAAAGCGGAGGGCTATCCGGCAACCCGATCGGTCATACAAGAATAATGGGAGTGTTACAAAGAATTGCGTTGGGTTATTGTGCCGCAGCATTGATGATCCGGTACTTAAAATTAAATACAGTATTAACGCTATCGGTAAGTTTTCTTTTTATATACTGGCTTATTCTAAGAATGTTTAGCGGAGGGGATGATCCTTATGATATGCTGACGAATGCAGGGACAAGATTGGATCTATGGATGTTTGGTCCGAATCACTTGTACCATGGAGAAGGAGTTGCATTTGATCCGGAAGGGTTATTGAGCACATTACCCGCCATTGCGAATGTAACTTTTGGTTATGCCGCAGGTAAATGGATACAGGAAAAAGGAAATAGTTATGAAGGGTTGACAAAGCTTTTATTGGTCGGAGTTACACTAATCTTTTTTGCTTTGTGCTGGAATAATTTCTTTCCCATTAATAAAAAATTATGGACAGGAAGTTTTGTATTCTTAACAGTGGGAATTGATTGTGTATTACTGTCTGCGCTTGTGTATGTTATTGACTTCTTACAAATAAAACGATTCAATTACTTCTTTGAAGTGTTCGGAAGAAATCCATTGTTCGTTTACCTCGTATCAGAACTTGGTGCTACTTTATTATGGTTTATTCCTGTTGGCGATAAACCGCTTTATCAATGGCTGTTTCAAAATATATTCAGCCATGCCGGTATGTATTTCGGGTCATTTCTTTATGCTATCTGTTTTATGTTGTTCTGCTGGCTGGTGGGGTATGTATTGGATAGAAAGAAAATTTATGTAAGGGTGTAAATGTTATTGTTTTGCAACCGGTAGTTTCAGAATTTCAATTGCAAATCTGTCGACTTCATTTTTTACAGTCTGTACATCTTTTGATTTAATAGGAGATGCAAGCACATGATCTTCTGCATTGGGAATGGCAACTTCTCTTTTCAGGCTGTCAGGGGTGCCAAGTTGCACAAACATTCTTTTCATAGCAGATACTTTAACAACCGGATCCTGGTGATCTTTATCTCTAAAATAATAAAGCAACAGCGATGGTTGTGTAACTTTTTTAAAAGTTGATTCTTTCATTGTTGATTCCAGCAACTCTTCCAATTGAACTAATGAATTTGTGGAATAACGTTGATTCCAATATTGTTTATATAGTGCTGAGGTGTCATCTATAATTTTATGCTTCCCAACTATTACTTGTGCAATTTGTAAGCCCCAGTGATTATTAGCCATCCATGCATTCGGATCGTTGATCGCAATATTTGGGGACATCATAATATTTGCCGCAATATCCGGGAACTCTGCGCAAAGCTTTAATGCTAATGTGCCACCTGTTGAGGTTGACATTAAAATTATTTTTCTACCAAGTTGCTTGCCGATTGCGTAAGCTTCAACAGCAGATCGCCAGCTTTTTTCAGCGGTATAATTGGCAAGCGGCTCAGTTGTATCAATTCCATGTTCTGCTAGTCTTGCTAAATACAAGTTGCACCCGAATTTTTTTGCAAACTCTTTATGAACGGGATCGCCTTCTTCCTGTGAGGCACTGAACCCGTGCAAATAAACAACTGCATATTCTGTTTTCGCTTTTACAGAGTCATTGTACCATAAGATCCTTGCTTCATTATTGGGTTTCAGTTTATGTTTTGCTTCATTATTGGCGATATAATTCTCCAATTGTATTGCACTTGACGGGATATAGGGTAATTCGTTATTATATCTGGGAGTGGGAGGTTGAGGACCGAGGAAATAAATGATTATTAAGACCAATAATAAAATTCCGAACCATTTGAGAAAACGCATGGCAGATTTTTTATAAAGCTAGAAATTAATTACCCGGGAACAAAGAAGCGATGGAGAGTAGACGTAAAGCATCAATTTTAGGTTACAAATAGCTGAATAGA
>Ga0207701_10002764_pt1 | contig 18114 bp, 21 predicted proteins | sample KBSSwiSSwithPhiX_FD_184294 | JGI IMG/M metagenome (GOLD analysis project Ga0207701, IMG submission 184294) | Switchgrass rhizosphere bulk soil microbial communities from Kellogg Biological Station, Michigan, USA, with PhiX - S5 (SPAdes) (version 2) | ecosystem: Environmental > Terrestrial >... | reverse complement strand
CCGCCGCCGCCATGCCAGCCGCCACCCCCGCCACCGTGCCAGCCGCCACCCCCGCCACCGTGCCAGCCGCCACCCCCGCCACCGTGCCAGCCGCCGCCACCGTGCCAGCCACCACCACCGCCGTGCGAACCGCCACCGCCGCCGTGCGACCCGCCACCGCCGCCGTGGCCGCGCGCCCCTGCTGCAGCAGGTAGTGCAAGGAGAACCGCGATAGCGAGGGACGTCGAGAGGACTCTGTTCATGGAGCTACTCCTCTACTGCGCAAGCGGCCCGGCGAGTCGGGCCTGCCGCAGTGCGCTGCTGCTCCTCCAACGCGTTAAATTCAATCAGTATTGTTACTGTTGTCTAACGAGTAATCCATACCGATATCGACGGCCGGCGCGGATTGCGTGATTCGGCCGACCGAAATGAAGTCGACCCCCGTTTCTGCGATGGCGCGAATCGTTTCCAGCCGAACTCCACCTGACGCCTCGAGGGGCACTCGGCCGGCGACCAGCTCGACCGCGCGCCGAAGCGTCGCTAGGTCCATATTGTCGAGGAGCAGCCTGTCCGCCCCCGCTGCAAGCGCTTCCTCGATCTGCTCTATCCGGTCGACCTCGACCTGCACCTGAAGGCCCGTGTTCGCGGCCTTTGCCGCGCTGACGGCAGCGCCCACACCGCCGGCGACCGCCACATGGTTGTCCTTGATCAGGACTCCGTCGTCGAGCCGCATCCGATGGTTCTGGGCGCCTCCCATCCGCGCTGCATATTTCTCGAGTTGACGCAGGCCGGGAATCGTCTTGCGAGTGTCCAGAAGGATTGCGCCAGTTCCTTCGATCGCGTCGACGTAATGGCGAGTGAGCGTCGCGATTCCTGATAGGTGCTGCAGAGTATTCAGCGCCGACCGCTCAGCGGCGAGCATCGCCCGAGCATTGCCGGTGAGCCGCAGGATTACAGTTTCCGCTTCGACACGGTCCCCGTCGCTGACGAGCTTCGCGGCGATCACGTCGCCGTCCAACGCCCGGAAGAAGGCCTCGGCAATGTCGAGGCCGGCAACTACAATCAGCTCGCGGGCTGCAAGATCGGCAGAGAATTGGGCATCGGCCGAAATCGTCGCTGTTGAGGTGACGTCGCCGTTCTTTCCGAGATCTTCCGCGAGGACGCGCCTGACGAAATCGTCCGTATCGAGGCCGAGAATCATGCCCCCGTCTATGCGTTACTGCGCGGGCTCGTCGAGCTTCTTCTCGGCGCCTACGAGATGCCAGCGGTCGCCATCGCGCTCATAGACCTGTGCCGCCTGGGCGGCGAACTGGGACCCATCCCAGGCTTCGACGATGACCGTCACTTTCGATCCGTCGATCTCGATCCGGTTGAAGCTCTGGTCCTGCTCGCGGACGCGCGTCGATGTCGCAGTCCCCGCCTGGATAACGAGAGCCGGACCTGCTCGGGTGACCAGGTCGCGGGCGCTGTGAATGGATGCCTGATGATTATGCCCGGCCAGCAACATGTCGACACCGGCATCGCCGATCGCATCAAGCGCAAGCGGGCTGCGCCCGACCGCTGGTGTAATGCTGTCGCCGACCTGGAGAGCGAACAGAGGGTGATGGGTTACAAGCACCCGCGTCGCGTTCGGATCGGTTCGTTCGAACGTCGTGCGGATGAAGTCCATCTGCTCCTCGCTGATCCGTCCGTCCTTGAACGTAAGCGATCTCGCCGTGTTGATCCCGAGAACGGTCGCACCCGGAATTTCCTGCAAGGGACAGAGCGTGTCGTCGATGTACCGCATGTATCGAGTGAGCGGCGACAGGAAGCGACGCAACACGTCGTAGAGCGGGACGTCGTGGTTCCCGGGAACGGCGAGCACCTCGTGACCCGAATCGCGCAGCCGTTCGAGGAAGCGGCAGGCTTCCTGGAATTGCTCGGTGCGCGCACGTTGCGTGAAGTCGCCGCTGACCACGACGAGGTCGGGCCTCGCCTCGTCGACCTTGCGCTCGACGGCCTCGACAAGCCTGGGATCGTGGGCACCGAAGTGCAGGTCGGACAGATGGATCAATCGCGCCATTGCGCGCCAACGCGCGTGACAGACGACGGTTCATCGATAGATGTGGACAAAATGAATCGCACCGAAGCGAACAGCGGCACCAGGCCGGTCAGCGATAGGCTTCGCTTCGATGAAGAGGCGCTGGACGGCTGGATGGCGGCCAATGTTGACGGCTTCGAAGGCCCCATCCGCATCAGCCAGTTCAAGGGCGGGCAGTCCAACCCGACCTATCGGATCGATGCCCGAAGCGGCGCTTACGTCCTGCGCCGAAAACCGCCGGGGAAATTGCTTCCGGGAGCCCATGCTGTCGACCGCGAATATCGTGTTCTTGCCGCACTGGGCGCGCAAGGCTTCGCCGTGCCCAACGTCCATGCCTTGTGCGAGGACGAGAGCGTCATCGGCACCTCCTTTTTCATCATGGACATGGTCGCGGGTCGCATCTTCTGGGAGGCGCAACTGCCGGGCCTCAGCCAGGAGGACCGCGCGGCAGCATTCGATTCTATGAATGCAACGATAGCCGCGCTCCACAATTTCGACCCGGCGGCAATTGGCCTCGGCGATTATGGCAAGCCGACAGGGTTCGTTGAAAGGCAGGTCGCCCGCTGGTCGAAGCAATATGCCGGCGACGTTGAGGCCGGCCGGATGGATGCCATGGACCGTCTTCTCGATTGGCTGGAGAAGAACCTCCCGCCTGACAGTGGCCGTTCGAGCGTCGCCCACGGCGACTTTCGCTGTGACAACATGATATTCGATGCCGGCAAACCCTCCGTCCGGGCAATCCTGGACTGGGAGCTTTCGACGCTTGGCGATCCGGCGTCGGACTTCACCTATCATCTGCTGATGTACAGGATGCCGAAGGATTTGTTCGCCGGCCTCGGAGGAATCGAGCTGCAGCCGCTCGGTATCCCGTCGGAGGAGGAGTATGTCGCGGCCTACTGCCGAAGAACCGGACGCGATTGCCTGCAGAACAAGGATTATCTCATCGTCTTCAATCTCTTCCGGCTGGCGGCGATCCTGCACGGGATCCGCGGACGTATCGCCCGAGGGACCGCCTCCTCTCCGCACGCGATCGAAACAGCCTCGAAGCTCGAGCCGCTGGCGGAGCTCGCCTGGGCGGAAGCAAAACAGGCTCGATTGGAATAGGCGCGAGGGACGATGACAATTACCTTTTACGATGCCAACGAAGTTGCAGAGCTACTGGATTATCCCGGCTGCATCGACGCCATGCGCGAGGCAATGAAAGCGCTTTCGAGCGGCGAGCGGGCGCAACCGCTCCGGCAGATCTTCACCGTCGGTCAAAACGATATGTTCGGGACGATGCCGGGTGAGCTCGCGGCGCTTTCAACGTTCGGGGCGAAGCTCGTCAGCGTATTCGGCGATCCGGAGCGGCCAGGATGCACGCGACACCAGGGGGTCGTGGTTGCCTATGACGGAAAGACCGGGGCAGTCACCTGCATCGCCGATGCGGAGCCTGTCACCCAGATCCGCACCGGATGCGCCAGCGCCGTGGCTACGGATGCGCTCGCCCGCGCAGACGCCGATGTACTCGCCATTTTCGGAACAGGCGTGCAGGCGGAATCGCACCTTCGCGCCCTGCCCCTTGTGCGGCCCTTTCGCGAAATTCTCCTTTGGGGGCGGTCGCCCGAGAAAGCGCGCAGCTTCGCCCAGCGGATGGGTGAAGAGCTTGGCCGCGAGGTCATATGCGTCGCGGATGGCCGCGATGCCGCCGAACGCGCCGACGTCATTTGCACGGTCACCTCGTCCCCCACTCCCGTCCTCTTTGCGGAATGGGTCAAGCCGGGGACCCACATCAACCTGGTCGGCTCAAGCTATGTCGGTCCGGTTGAAGTGGACTCGGCGCTTGTCGCAAAGGCTCGCTACGTGGCGGATTACCGTCCTGGCGTGCTGGCCCAGGCTGCCGAACTCGCAATCGCGAGAGATTCCGGCATCGTCGACGACTCTCATGTCATCGCTGAGATCGGCGAGGTCCTGGCAGGGCGCATTCGAGCACGGGAAAACGACGAGCAGATCACGATCTACAAGTCGCTGGGGCATGTCGTGCAGGATCTCGCCTCGGTTGCCTACATGCACCGGCGAGCGACGTCCTAGAAACCGAGGAAAAGCAGAAGCTTCACGTCCACGGCCGTTCCGGCATCACGCCGGCTCTGGACGAATGCGGGAATATCTCCGCGGGCGAAGAGATGTACGGCGATGTCCTCGTGTTCGTTGCCGCCACCGTCGCCTACCTTGCGGACGCCGTGAGCGCGGACCAGCGTGAAGCTTTCGGCGACCATTCCGGGCGAGCTGTGGAACTCGCCGAGACGTTCGACGCGGTCGCAGGTGAACCCGGTTTCCTCCTCGAGTTCCTTAACCGCGGTCTCCTCGACGGTCGCATGCTCGTCCTCGTCGCCGACCAGACCTGCTGGAAGCTCGAGGCAGCGGGCGCCAACGGGCACGCGATATTGCTCGATCAGGATCACCTTGCCGTCATGCTCGGCGATAATGACGACCGCGTTAGTGCTCCCAGTGCGCGAGACAAACTCCCACCGGCCGCGCTTGAGCGCGCTGATATATTTGCCCTGCCAGACCGTCTCTAGGGGGGCGTCAGCGTCATCCGTCATAGTTCGATCAGCTTGTCGGGGATTTCGTTCGGATTCTTGTCCGTCTTCGGGAAATGCTCCGAAAGGACGATCCCGATTTGCTGGATTGCCGCGCAGATGCCGTCTGCAGGACGACCGTCGCGGACGTCGGCTAGCAATGTCGCCATAGCCTCACCCCAGGTTTCCAGAGTGGTGACCTTCGTGATTGCCTCATCAGCGACTATCTCGGCACGGCGCTCGCGCGTGGACAGATAGATCAGGATCCCGGCGCGGTTCTCGGTACGACGTTCGGCAGCGGCCCTGAAGATGGCGACCGCACGCCTGCGTACGCGGCGATGCTTCGTCGCGCTCGGCGTCAGTGCCAGCCGAAGCGGCATCCACCTGAGGATCAGCAGCGCGACGGTGAACTTGAGCGCAGCGAAAACGAGCAGGAGCGTCAGCAGTTGGCTGAGCGTGGGCTCGGGCTGCCAGTCACCAAGCAGGAATTCGTACCACCAGATGAGTGCCGAGGGACGCCACGCCGCCCAGGCCAGGACCGCGAACAGCGGCACCAGCGCCCAGTGAAGAGCTACATCGTGGTAGGAATCGCTTAGCGGACTGACGACCGCGACGATTTCGCCGTCAGTCGTGGCTTCTGCAGCGGAAATCGCCTTGCTGACTTTCTCATGGTCGGCGTCGGTCATCTGCATCACCATGAGCCCGACGCTCCCCCGCCGCCGAAACTGCCGCCACCGCCGGAGAAGCCACCAAAGCCGCCGCCTCCGCCAAAGCCGCCGCCACCGCCCCAGCCTCCGCCGCCCCAGCCTCCGCGGCCGCGGGACGCGCGGGCGGCCTCGTTAAGGCCCCAGAGAACGATCCATGGACTGATCCCGCCCCTGCCGCCGCGCCGGTACCGCCGCCCGCTCGCCCGGCGGAGCATCGACAGGATGATGAAGGCGAACATCATGCCCCAGAAGATGAGAGGCATTGCCCCGCCGCTGGATTTTTCGCGGGCCTTTTCCTGCTGCTGTGCCTTCGCCGAAGCCTGCTCGGCCTGATCCGGGGACATGCTCATGAGCTTGATGATCTGGTCGGCACCCGCCGAAATTCCTCCGCCGTAATCAGGCGGGTTCTGCCGGAAGTGTGGAAGGATCGAGTTGCGGATGATGACGCTGGACATGGCGTCGGTCACATAAGCCGTGGCGCCGTAACCGACCTCGATGCGCACTTTGCGTTCGTTTGGGGCGACAAGGAGGATGACTCCATTGTCTTCGCCCTTTTGCCCGATCCGCCAGGTGCGGCCCAGCTTGTAGCCGTAATCCTCGATCGGATACCCCTGCAGGTCCGGAACGGTTGCGACGACGAACTGCCGCCCCGTCTTAGCTTGAAGCGTTTCGGACTTGCTGGTGAGATCGATGATCTGGGCGGGCGACAGGATATGCGCCTCGTCCACAACGCGGCCGGTTAGCTTCGGAAATGTCTGCGCCGAAACCGGTGCGGCGAGCGCGGCCAGCGCCAGCCAGAATACGGCAAAGTAGCGGATCACCTCAGCCGGCGGTGTTGAAGGTCACCGATGGTGCCCTCTGGGCCTCGGCCGTTGCCTCGAACGGAACCTTGGGCTTGGAGCCGTAGAAGATCTTCGCGCCGACGGCGTCCGGGAACGTGCGGATCGTGGTGTTATACTGGCGCACCGCCTCGTTATAGTCGCGGCGAGCGATCTCGATCCGGTTCTCGGTCCCCTCGAGCTGGCTCTGCAAGGTCAGGAAGTTCTCGTTGGACTTGAGGTCCGGATAGGCTTCGAAGGTCGCGAGCAGCCGGCCGAGCGACCCGCCCAGCTGGGATTGCGCATTCTGGAACGCCTGCACTTTCGCGGGGTCGCTAAGGTCATTGGCGTTGAGCTGAATGCTGGTCGCCTTGGCGCGCGCTTCGGTGACCTGAGTCAGGACCGTCTTTTCCTGCTGCGCATAGCCTTTGACCGTCTCGACGAGGTTCGGGATCAGGTCGGCGCGCCGCTGGTAATCCGCCTGCAGGTCGCCCCAAGCAGCATTCACCTTCTCCTCCGCGGTTGGAACACTGTTGAGGCCGCAGCCTGCGAGCGAAATGGCGGCAAGCGGTGCGAGCAGTCCGAAACGGCGTAGGCGGGTCATGTCGTTTCCTCTCAACAATGAAACGGGTGATAGGTAGAGAGCCACGTCAACGCATTCAACGCTGCTGCTGTTGCGCGGAAAGGGAGAGACGATGCTGCAGGACTTCAAGGCATTCATTGCTCGCGGGAACGTGATGGACCTCGCGGTCGCGGTGATCATCGGCGCTGCGTTCGGCAAGATCGCAACCAGCCTCACCGGCGACGTCATCATGCCAGTCATCGGCGCTATCTTCGGGGGACTCGGCTTCTCCAGCCACTTCATTCTGCTGGGGCCAGTACCCGCCGGCTACAAGGGCAGCCTTCACGATTATGCGGCGCTGAAAGCGGCGGGAGCGCCGGCCCTCGGCTGGGGCGAGTTCATAACCGTGATCCTGGACTTCGTGATCCTGGCCTTCATCATCTTCCTGATGGTCCGCTGGGCGACGCGCATCATCCGCCCGAGGGAGGAAGCTGCAGGCGGCCCTACCGAGGTCGAGCTGCTGACCGAGATCCGGGACGAACTCAGGAAGCGATAGCGCTGCCTGGCGTCGCCTGAGTTTCCGGCGAACCTGCCTTGGCGAACCCAACCCTTTGTTCGGCGGCGGAGACGAGCTTTTCGAAGCGTTCGTCCTCCCGAAGCGGATCGAGGTCGGTGTCGAGGCGCAGATATTTGACCATCGCCGGTGGGGCGCGGTCGACGAACGTCGTGAGCAGTTCGATCGCACCATCTACGTCCTGCAGGTGGCGTGACAGAGCGCAGGTCAGATTCCATCGCATCGTGAAATTGTCAGGATCCATCAGAAGCGCGCGCTTGATCCACTCCTTGGCGCGTTCGCCGTCTTGGAGGCTCGCAAGAGCAAAAGCCCCGAAGCCGAGGGCAGAGCCGTTCGCCGGATCCTGTGACACGGCGCGCTCGGCTCGCTCCACGGTCATTCGAGCGGCGCGCCGCAAGCCTTCGTCGTCCCGGACGGCCGCGTAGCAGGTCCCAAGCATTCCGGTGGATTGAAAGTCCGATTCCGCCAGCGAGGCGGATTTCTCGTAATAAGGGATGGCTTCCCGCATCTTCCCGCCGCGGCTGAGAAGGCGGGCGGCCTCCTTGTTAACCTCCCAGGATTCGGGATCGAGCCGCAACGCTAGTTGAATCTGGCGGTCGGCCTCCTCGGGCTTGCCGTCCTTTTCAGCAAGGTAACGCGCCTTGACGCACAACGCCTCGGGCAGGTTCGGGTCGAGCTGGAGCGCGCGTTCGGCCGCCGGCAAGGCATTCACATCCTTGTCCTGCGTGAAGTGGAGCTCGCATTGGGCCAGTGCAATCAATGCCCAGGCTTGCGCGTAGTCCGGGTCGATCTCCGTGGCCTGAGTGGCGAGACGGATGACGATTTCGTCGCGCCGGACGTCGCCGTCGTTTCCACTGATCCAGTGCTGCCGGGCCATCAGGTAAAGGTTGTAGGCCTCCACGCTGGACGTGCCGCGCTGCTCGATCGCCTTTTTCTCTTTCGGCAGCAGTTTCACGCGCAAAGCCGAGACAATCGCCTTCGAAATCTCGTCCTGGATTGCAAAGATGTCAGTGAGATCGCGGTCGTAGCGGTCCGCCCAGACATGGTCGCCCGCTTCACCATCAATCAGCTGGGCATTGACGCGCACGCGATCACCCGACTTGCGGATGCTCCCCTCGAGGATGTGCGTTACCTTCAATTGCTGCGCCACCTGCGCAAGATCCGGCGTCTGGCCTTTCATTGCGAAGGCGGTGTTTCGGGCGATGATCGACAGGGCCGAAACCTTGGACAAATCCGTGATGATGTCGTCGGTAATCCCGTCGCTGAAATATTCCTGCTCGGCGTCGCCGCTGAGGTTGATGAAGGGAAGCACGAGTATCGACACGCGCCTTTGCGGAGCCGCTTTCGGCTCTGCAGACGCTTCGGCCCGCAGCGAGCTTCCGACGAGCAGCGAAACGCTGCTTTCCACCTTCCGCCAGCCTGGATTGTCAGTGTCGCCTTTCCAGTCGTTGAGGTCGGCACACTGAATCTGGTTGAACGGAAGCGGAGGGATCGTTCCATCGATGCTGATCTGCACCAATGTCCCAGCCTCTCGGGCGATATCCGCCTCGGCGCGGACCCATTGCGAGCGAGCTGCCTCGGCAGACCAAAGGACAACTACGGCTTTCGCGGAACGCAATCGCTCTTCAATCACGTCGCCATAGGATCGGTGGGCCGGCAGCTCGTCATCGCGCCAGACGCTGTAACCGACTGCGCGCAGCGCCTCGGCGACCATTTGCGCCTCGGGCTCCGTTGACCTGCCGTACGATACAAAAATGTCGGCCATTAAATGGCGCCCCCGCGCGAACGGACCAGGACCAGTTAGAGCAATTCATCTTGGAGCGAAAGGCAATCGCCTCTGACGCAAACCCTAGTTCAGCCGGATGAGCGCTTCCGGAATTTTCGACGAGGCGGTCCCCACATCCCAGTGAACGGCCCGGCCGACCGGGCTCGGCGTAGCTCCGTCCTCGCTGTTGTTCGTGAGGATCTCCCCGTCAGTCGAGATCGTGAACCGGCCCTCCGCTCGCGATTCCGGCCCCTTGCCCGCCGAGGCAGCAGCGCTTCCGGCACGTGAGGCCAGTGGCCCTGAGCCGCCGGTCATGGCCGGCGCCGTCACCAGCACCGACCCATCGGCGCGGCGGCGAATGGCGACGAACGGAATGACGAGGTCGTTGTCTGGCAGCGCGGGGAAAAGGAAGTCCTGCGTCGCGCGGCCTTCGAAATGATAGTCGACGTCGTAAACGCCCTTTCCGCGATAGGTTACCGACCGCCAGCCCGCATATTTCGCCAGCTTGGCCGCGAATGCGCGGTTGGATGCGTCGTCGAGGCCAGGAAGACCAAATACCTTGGCCATTTCCTCGTTGTCCTTGCGCTTGGCGGCAGCACGTTGGGCGGCACTGGCCTCGTATCCCGATCTCAGCTTGGCGATCTCGCCGGCGGTGCAAGGACGATCGTCAGCGTCTTCGTTGGCTTCATTGTCATCCGCGAAAGGATCGCTGGGGGCGTCCGCCAATTCTGTGCTCCCGTCTGTGTGGCAAACGGCCATTGCGTCCTTCCACGGCTCAACCTTGGTTTCGTCGGGCGGCATGAGGAGGACGATCTCGCCCTTGTAGTCGAGGATGAAACTGCCGTCCTTCTTGAGCGTAAGGTCGGAAGTGAATTTCCCCGGGCCCCAAAGGCAGCCCGTGAGCAGCAGCGTCGCCGCCGCGGCGATGATGCGCTTGGCCCAGTGGTTCATGGCTTTCCCCCTTGCGGGGAAATTACCGGACGAAGCAGTTGCTGGAAAGGTGGGAGGCTTCTGTTGCCCGGCGCCTCCCGTGCCGCTGGAATCCCCTTCTGTTGCCCGGTGGGGTCCGACCGCGCTTAAGCTCTGTAACTCAGTCCGTTAGGACGTCTGTTACGCGGCAATAGCGAGTGCCTCGTTGTCGTTGGCACTTGTGAAAATGAGCCGTCACGGTGACTCAATCCGACCGGCAGCCGTGTCTTTATTGCACTCGTCGATCCTGTTTCGCCCCCATCAGCAGCCCTCACCCTGGGGGGCTGGTGGTGGAGGCGCCGGGGTACTGCCCCCCGGGTCCGAAATGCCTATTCCACGCGACAGTCTACCGGCGTAGCCGGGTTTCCCCGACGCACTTAAAGTAGGGATTCGGCGACGGAATCGCAAGAAACGGGCACATTTGGTGGGGCTCGGTCTGGCAATCGATCCTTCGCTGCTGTTATTGGCACGAGACGGATCGAACACGAGGGAATCGATGAAGAAAGCTACTTTGCTCGCAATCAGCTGCGCCACGCTCGCGATCGCGATCGCGGCTTGTAACCGCAATCAGGACCAGCTGAACGAGAATGACATCAACGCGGCGCAGAGTCTCGACGACCTGTCCAACGACGCCGCGAATGTGGCGTCCGAAGCGCAGGCGCTTGAAAACCAGGCCGCGCAGTTGAACCAGGAGGCGACGGACCTGGATAATGCGACAGGCGCCCAGACGCCCGCCGACGAAAACATCCAGGGAATGTAGCCGGCGGGTTGAACAGCGAGGCAATCCCCGCCGCAACGCTGGTCGTCGTCCGCGAGCGTTCCGGGAGGCCGCCGGAGCTGCTCATGGTCGAGCGCGCCGAAAGTATGGCCTTCGCCGGCGGCGCCCTAGTGTTTCCGGGCGGGCGGATCGACGAGAGCGACCGCGTCCTCGGCGGCGATGAAATCTCGGCCGGCCGAGTTGCGGCCATTCGCGAGACCATTGAGGAAACGGCGATCCCCGTCGGGCTCAGCCCATTTCCCGACGAGGCCCTGACCCTCGACCTGCAACGAGAATTGCTCGCCGACGAGCGCCTGGCTCCATTGTTGCAGCGACACTCGCTTCGACTCGATTTCGATGCGTTGATTCCCTTCGCGCGCTGGGTTCCCAAATTCCACGCGACGCGGCGCTTCGACACATTCTTCTTCCTCGCGCGCTGCCCGGATGGCGACTGGCAACCAAAGGTCGTCGAAGGCGAATGCAGTGGCGCTCTTTGGATCAGCGCCGCCGCGGCGCTGGAGCGCGGTCGCAATGACGAAGCCCGGCTGATTTTTCCGACGCGGCGCAATCTGGAGCGGCTCGCTCTTCACCCCAATTTCGAAGCGATGAAAGCGGACGCCGAGGCGCATCCGATCGATCCGATCAGTCCCTGGGTGGAACAGATCGAGGGTGAAAATTTCATCAGGATTCCGGAGGGAATTGGCTACCCTGTGACCCAGGAGAGGCTAGACGGCCTCTGGAGAGGGTAGTTTCTCAGCACTGAGTCGCTGCAGCGCACAACGAAAAAGGGCCCGCGGAAACCGCGAGCCCCTCTTCTGCTCCAGTGGGTCTGAAGCTTATTTCAGATGGTTCGAGAGGTGCTTGTTCATCTCGAACATGCTGACGCGGTCCTTGCCCCCGAAGACCTTCTTCAGCTTGTCGTCAGCCATGATTTCCCGTTTGTTCTGCGGGTTTTGCAGGTTGTTCTTACGAATGTGGTCCCACACCTTCGACACAACCTGGCTGCGCGGAAGAGGCGCGCTGCCGCAGATTGCCGCGAGATCCGCTGAAGGCTGAACCGGACGGGCCAACCCGCCCCCTGCTTTACGACCAGTCCCTTGTGCCATTTGGCCCTCCTGTTGTTCTCCTATTTGTAGAGCGCAAAGCGACCCTCTTTGCAATGCGGATTTCGCTGTGACTCACTCGGGGAAACGGCCGAACGGAACCACCTTGTTTGCGCTATCGTGGCCAATGTCGGCTGTCCGACCAAGTTGGATGCCCGTTCGCTCGCACCAATCGGCGACGATCGCCTCCTCATCATGGCCGAATTCGGGATCATTTCCCGGGATGTCCGAAGCCCGGCCAAGCCTGATCCGGGCGACCTTCCGGATGTTGGCGTTGGAGGTGACATGGAACATCAGCCGGTCGATGCGATAATGTTGCTCGCTCACTTCCTCGATGAGCAGCTCGACGCCGGTAAATTGCGGCTCGAGGACCGTTCCCAGAAGCTTCGACAGCACGGTCAGATTGAAGGCCATTGCCGGCTGTGTGAGGTGTGGCTCAACTGCTGAGCGGTCGCCGTGGACCATCCAGTCCAGAGCCCGGGTTACCGCCGCCTCCCCGCCTTCCCTCATCACGTCCTGCGGCATCGGCCCGTGCGCGACACTCAGCCCAGCCTTGTGGAAGGCGGCAAGCAGGAATCCCGTATCGCTATACCCCATGAAGAGTTTGGACTTCGCCGCAGCGGGTATTTTCGATGCCGCTGCCTCCGCGATACGGTTCGAGCCATAGCCGCCGCGTGCGAACCAGACGGCATCCACGTCCGGATCGGCCATGACTTCCTTCAGTGCGGATAACCGATCGGCGTCGCTGCCAGCGAAGTGGCCTTCCGACAGGAAGCACTGCGGATGGAAGCGGACTTCACAGTCGGCGCGCTGTGCGGCGAGCGCCTCCACACGATCCGCCGCGTCGCGGCTCAACTGATTGCTCGGCGCGACGACCGCGATCCTCATCCGTCCTCCAATAGCTTTGCGCCCGTCCCCGAGATAGTGCAGCTTGGGCTTTGCAGGGGAGAGGCAAAGTGAACAAAACAACCGCTATCGGTTTCGCAATCGCTGCGCTGCTGGCAAGCTCCGCCGCGCCGCTGGCTACGCCGGACTACAGCATCCTGATCCAGGGCGGGACGATCTACGACGGATCCGGTGGGCAACCTTTTATCGGTGACGTTGGAATCAAGGACGACAAGATCGTCTATGTCGGACCTCATGCGCCCGGAACTGCCGCGCAGGTCGTGGACGCGACGGGTGAAGCCGTCTCTCCCGGCTTCATCAACATGCTGAGCTGGGCGGTCGAGAGCCTCATCGAGGACGGTCGCGGCCTCAGCGATACGCGCCAGGGAGTCACGCTCGAAGTTTTCGGCGAAGGCGATTCCATGGGCCCGCTGACGCCCGAAATGAAGCGGCTCGAGCTCAAGCGGCAGGGCGACATCAAATATCCGATCCGCTGGACCACGCTGGGGCAATATCTCGATTACATGCAGCGCAAGGGCATCACGCCAAACGTCGCGTCCTTTGTGGGCGCAACGACGGTTCGCGTGCACGAGCTTGGCGAGAAGGACATCGATCCGACTCCAGAGCAGATAGGTAAGATGCGCGGCCTGGTTCGCGATGCGATGAAGGAAGGCGCGCTTGGCGTCGGCTCTTCCCTTATCTACGCGCCCGCCACTTATGCCGAAACTCCCGAGCTCGTCGCGCTGACGACCGAGGCCGCCAAGTGCGGCGGAATGTACATCAGCCACATGCGATCGGAAGGAAACAAGCTTCTCGAAGCCATTGACGAGCTTATTCAAATCAGCCGTGAATCCGGCGCTCCCGCGGAAATCTATCACTTCAAGCAGGCAGGAAAGACCAACTGGGCGAAACTCGACGATGCGATCGCACGAGTGAATGCGGCGCGGGCCGCGGGCCAGCGGATCACTGCCGACATGTACACCTACACCGCGGGCGCGACGGGCCTGGACGCGGCGATGCCCCCTTGGGTGCAGAGCGGCGGCCTGGAAGCGTGGATCGAGCGCATGAAGGACCCGAAGACGCGCGCGAAGGTGATCGACGAAATGCGCACGCCTACGAATGAGTGGGAAAACCTGATGATTCTTTCAGGCGGTGCTGAGAACGTCCTCCTCGTTGCCTTCAAGAATCCAAAGCTGAAGCCGCTTACCGGCAAGACCCTGGCCGAAGTCGCAAAGATGCGCCGCAAGAGCCCCGAGGAAACTGCGATCGAACTGGTGACGGAAGACGGAAGCCGCGTCGGTACCGTCTATTTCCTGATGAGTGAGGACAATGTGAAGCGCGAGGTGGCGCTTCCGTGGATGAGCTTTGGCTCGGACGAAGGCTCCGAGGCCCCGGACGGCGTGTTCCTCAAGTCCAACTCCCATCCGCGCGCTTATGGCAACTTTGTCCGCGTGCTTGGCCAATATGCCCGTGACGACAAGGCTATGACCCTCCAAGACGCCGTTCATCGCCTCAGCTGGCTTCCGGCAACGAACCTGGGCATCCGGGGTCGCGGAGCTCTTCGCGAAGGCTATTACGCCGACATCGTCATCTTCGACCCGGCAAAGGTCCAGGACCACGCGACCTATGCCAAGCCGCACCAGCTTGCGACGGGCGTGAATGACGTCTTCATCAACGGCGTGCAGGTGCTGAAGAACGGCGAGCACACCGGCGCAAAGCCCGGCCGGTTCGTCCACGGACCGGGCTGGACCGGCTGGCCTGACGGCGGCGCCTGCAAGTGAGCTTCGTTGCTCGCCTTGCGTTTCTGCCGCTCCTAGTTGTGCTGGGCGCCGCCGGGCCGAGCGAACGCGTGTTAAAGCATCCCGGCGGAGGTCCGGCGCTAGTCGTGCCGGCCGGAAGTCCCGTGCACTTCAAGGGATTCGACGAGGATGGCGGCGCGAGGTTCAGCGGTCGCTTCGTTCTGCGCGGCACCTTCGTCTACCATTGCGAGGTTGAGTGCGAGCCCGGCATAAAAGTGGCCGATCTAAGCTTCGGCATCATGCCCGACACCGAACTCGCGAAGCGCCTTCCTCACTGGGAAGACCGTGGAGACGGCCTGATCATCGATGTCAGCCCGATCGAAGCCCTCCGGGGGAAGATCGCCCCGCGCAAACAGATCGACGAGCTGCTCGCGGGCAAGAGAGCTGACATACGCGGGCACATTTCGGTCGTCGTCGACGATTATTCCGCGGGCTACGGCTGCGACTACAGCCCCTATTATTCCGCCCGGTTCATCTCCGTCGTGGAGCCGCCGCAGATGGCCCAGAACGAGGCTGAGCCGAACTTCGGCTGCGCTTAGGTGCTTCCGCACTAGCCATCGCGCGCCCCGGCCAATAGGGCGCACGCAATGAATAAAGGCAGCTATTTCTTCTGCGGGATCGGTGGGAGCGGAATGCTGCCCCTCGCCTCCATCCTGCGCGCGTCCGGAGCAACGGTTTCCGGTTCGGACCGTTCGCTCGATGCGGGCCGGACCGGCGCCAAGTTCGATTACCTTCGATCGCTCGGGATCGACCTTCATTCGCAGGACGGCTCCGGCCTCAAGCCCGGAATGACGCTCGTCACCTCGGCCGCAGTCGAGGAAACGGTTCCGGACGTCGTCCGCAGCCGGGAGCTGAGCCTTGAGCATCTTCGCCGGCCTGAGCTTCTCGCCCAGCTTTTGAATGGCGCGAAGCACAGCGTCGCGGTGGGTGGGACCAGTGGCAAGTCCACCGTCACCGGAATGATCGGCTGGATTCTGGAGGCAACGGGCCGCAAACCGACGGTGATGAACGGCGCCGTGATGAAGAATTTCGTCACGCCGGAAACGCCATTCGCTAGCGCACTCGTCGGCGACCCGGAGCTCTTTGTCAGCGAGGTCGACGAAAGCGATGGCTCGATTGCCCTCTACAAGCCGGAAGTGGCAGTGCTCACCAACATCAGCCTCGACCACAAGGAGCTGGTTGAGCTTCGGGGACTTTTCGCGGGCTTCCTGGCGGCGTCGAGCAAGGCGGTGCTCAATCTGGACGATCCCGAAACTCGCGCGCTTGCAGATGCGGTGCCGGTGGAAAGGCTGGCGGGCTACGGATTGGATTCGCCGAGCGCGGATTTCGCGGGTCGTAACCTTGAGTTGCTTCCCGGCGGAGTTCGATTTGACGTCGACCATGACGGCAAGCGCCAGGAGGTGCGCCTGAACCTGCCCGGCCGGCACAATGCCTCCAACGCTCTCGCCGCAATCGCAGCGACGCGCCAGCTGGGCGTCTCGCTTGTTGAGTCAGCCGAGGCGCTGGCGCGCTTCGAAGGCCTGCGCCGACGTCTTGAGTGGGTAGGCGAAGGGCGTGGAGTTACCGTCATCGACGACTTCGCCCACAACCCGGACAAGATCGACGCGACGTTAGCGACCATGCGCGCGCAGCCGGGACGCGTGCTCGTCCTCTTCCAACCCCATGGATACGGGCCGATCGCCAAAATGGGGGAGGAATTGGCCGAGAGCTTCGCGAACGGACTTGGCCCCGACGACCGGCTGTATCTCACCGACCCCGTCTACCAAGGCGGCACGGTTGAGAAGAGCCGTGGATCGGACTGGCTCGCCGAGCAGGTTCGTTCGAAGGGCGGGAAAGCCGAGCATGTGTCTGAGCGCGCGGCAATCGGGGAAAAGCTGCTGGCCGAGGCGCAAAGCGGCGACCGGATCCTGATCATGGGCGCACGGGACGATACGCTGGCGGAATTCGCGCGCGAGCTGGTCGAGAACCTCGCGCACTGAAACCTCTGCCAGCTCAGACAGTTAAGCCCAACATGGGTGGATATGTCACAGGCTGGAAGCTTCCACGCGACGGTGAGCGCGACAGGTTGCTGGCCCGATTCCCGCCGAAATACGAACGCGCCATTGCCGATCACGTGACGCTTCAGGCCGGCGCGTCGGAGCAAACGCCCCTCCCCCGAGACGTCGGCGCCGAGATCGTCGGCTACGCTGACGATGGCGACAGCCTAGAATGCCTCGTAGTTTCGATCGACGGCACGACGGATCGGCCGGACGGGTCGACCTATCATATAACCTGGTCGCTTGGTCCGGGCCGGAGCGCGAAGGAAAGCAATGATGTCCTGCGCGAGCAGAGATGGCAGATGCTCGACCGACCGATCCCCATCGATCTCGAACCGGCGAAATTCAAACGGTGAGCAGGCAGCCCCATCTTTTCCTCGACTGCGACGGGGTGCTTGCGGACTTCGACGCCGGCGCGAGACACATTTTCGGAATGACTCCGGCGGCCTTCGAAGAACGGCATGGGCGCGGTGAATTCTGGAAGCGCCTGGCGCGTGCGCCGAACTTCTATGGCGAGCTTCCGGAGATGCCGGACGCACAGCGACTCTTCGATGCTGTCAAGCATTTAAAACCGACCATTTTGACTGGGCTTCCGCTCGGGAAATGGGCCGCGCCGCAAAAGGAAAGCTGGGCTGCCGATCATTTTCCCGGCGTCCCGATAATCACGACCATGGCTCGCCAGAAGCATTTGCACATGGAGCCCGGCGACGTCCTGGTCGACGATCGCGAGAACCATCGGCACCTGTGGGAGAGCGCGGAAGGGATTTTCGTCCACCACAAGAATGCGGAGGACACGATCCGCCATTTGGCGGAAATCTACCCGTCAGTGAAGGCTGTGGCTTAGGCTGCCGCCTTCAGGTCCACCTTCTCCACCCATTCCGGCCAGAATGCCGGCTCACGGCTCGACCAGCCCGGCGCAGTGGCCGCACTTTCGCTGATCGACTGGAGAAGAACGCGACGGCGATCCGGGTGGAGGTGCGGTAGCGCGGCGGCGGCGCAGAAAGCCGCGGGAAGCCACGGGCGAGAAGACGCTCCGACCAGCCTTTCGTAGAGGAAGCGGAAGGCAGCGAAGTTCGGAAGCCGGTCCTGGCCGAGGTCGAACGCCGAGAGCGTGATCAGCATTCCGATGAAGGGCTCGATCATGTCGAGGCCGCTGTCGTCGGGAACCTGCATGCGAAGATGGTCAAGCTGCTTGTAGAGGCGGGCCTGGGCGCGGATCGATGCGGCCTCACCTTCGTCGCGAGCCCAGCAATCGATCGGGTCGCGGCGGCCGTAGGCGACATCCAGCGAACGGCGGATGTAGCGCTGCGTGGCCTTTGAGAACCCCGCGAACTCCTTCATTTCCGAGATCAGCAACGCGCCGTTAGCTGGCTGGCTGGTTCTCGTAATCATGATCCCGACTCCTTTTGCCCAAGCGGGATCATGCGGTTTTTACAGTTACGTATTGCTTAACCACTTATCCCACCCCCGTTCATGATTGAATCAGAGGGGGGTCCGAGGTGCAATGTTAATATTTCACGGC
>Ga0207701_10002762_pt1 | contig 18118 bp, 14 predicted proteins | sample KBSSwiSSwithPhiX_FD_184294 | JGI IMG/M metagenome (GOLD analysis project Ga0207701, IMG submission 184294) | Switchgrass rhizosphere bulk soil microbial communities from Kellogg Biological Station, Michigan, USA, with PhiX - S5 (SPAdes) (version 2) | ecosystem: Environmental > Terrestrial >... | reverse complement strand
TCACCTCATCTCCGACGACGGCCGGCACCTGCAGCTCAAGGGCGAGCGCGGGCTCGCCGACAAGCTGCGCGACGTGAACCAGCGGCTGCCCGTCGGCAAGGGGCAGCTCGGCGGCGTGGGCGCGACGGGCACCACGCTCGTGCTGAAGAACGCGGCGGACGATCCGGCACTCCTGCCGCCCGCGCGCGCGGCCATGAGGACCGATCGCATCCAGGGGCTCGTGTGCGTGGCGATCCACTGCCGCGGCCGCATCCTCGGCACGCTGACGCTCGGCCGCCGCACCCCGGAGCCGTTCACCGAGCGTGAGGTTACGCTGCTGGAGGCGACGGCGGCACAGATCGGGCTCGCGATCGACAACGCGCGCCTCTTCTCGGAGACGCGTGATCAGCTCGAGCAGCTCAAGCGCACGCAGGCGCAGCTCATCCACGCGGAGAAGCTCTCCGCGGTCGGCCAGCTCGCGTCCGGCGTCGCCCACGAGATCAACAACCCGCTCACCTCGATCCAGGTGTGCGCCGCCACCGTCGCCCGCAAGGCCAGCCAGTCGCTGGAGGACCGCCTTACAGGGGTTTCAATCTGAGGCACGCCCATGACGGGCATGCCCAAATGCTGAGGGGAGCATTAGGCTATGGCCGTCAACCAGGCTTCGCAATTTTCACTCGATATTGAAAACTATATTCAGGACAAGGTGTTGCCCTTGTCGCGCAAGCAGCTGGTGGCCTATCAGTTTGGCGACCCGCTGACTCTGCCGGAAGGCCGTGGCACCACCTACACCGCGACCCGGTTCAATCGTCTTCCCCTCCCCTTCGCCCCCATCAGTGAAGGTGTTCCGCCGATTGGCGAGACGATGACCATCACGCAGGTTTCAGCGACAGCCCAGCAGTGGGGTGACAAGGTCACCATTACCGACGTGGCCGAGTTGACCATCAAACATCCGCTCTTTGTCCAGGCCACCAACCTGACTGCGCTGCAGGTGGCTGAAACCTACGAGCGCAATACCTTCAACGGCATCATGGCCGGCACCCAGATCAACTACGTGAACTCGCGCGGCGCGCGGGCATCGCTGGTCGCTGGCGACGTCATCAACCCGCATGAAATCAACCGGGCTTATGGCGCTCTCTTCACCCTTGGCGCTCCGCGCTACATGGGTGACGAGCAGACCGATACTAAGATCAAGGCGGAAGCCGGTGGTGACAAGGCGTCGGCAGACCCTCGCAGGATGCCGCACTATGTCTCCATCATGCATCCGCTGGTGGCGCAGGACTTCCGCGAAAACTCAACAGTTGTAACGGCTTGGTCCTATTCAGACATCAACCGGCTTTACAACTATGAAGCTGGTGAGTGGGGTGGCATCCGGTTCTGCCTCTCCAACATGGTGCCTACCTTCACCGGCGCTGCGGCGGTTACGGCCCCCACCGGCACGTCGGGTGGTTCACTGGCCACCAACAGCTATTACATCATCGTCACTGGCTCTGACACGCAGAACCAGTATGAGAGCCTGATCACGCAGGTCACGGGCGCTGTGTCTGTGACCGGCCCGAACGGCGCCATTCAGGTTACGGTGCCGTCGACTGCTGGCTACACTTACTCGGTGTATGTTGGCACCACGACGTCGCCAACCAACCTCGGCCTGTCCTCGTCTGGTCCTACCACCGGCCCGATGGCTGGGCAGGCAACCCAGATCGCAGCTGGCTCGACTGTTGTCATCACTGGCACTGGCGTTGCGCAGACGCCGCCTGCAGCCCCGGCAACAGGCATCACGGTGTATCCGACCTTCGTCATCGGCCGCGGCTCTTATGGCATCGTGACCTTGGACAACACCAAGTTCACCTACCTGAAGACCGCCGACAAGTCGGACCCGTTGAATCAGCTCCGCGTCATTGGCTGGAAGTGCTATTGGGGTGTGCTGCTCGAGAACAACCAATTCTTCATGAGAATTGAGAGTACCTCGGCCTTCAGCGCCACCTTCGGCTAAACAACACAGGAGCCCTCAGATCCGGGGGCTCCTCCTCTCTTTGGAGCGCTGCACATGGCATTGGGCACGATCGGCACACTTGCAACCAACTCGCTTCAGACGCCTGGTCCTTCCCAGCCGGTCTCCGACGCCAACGTGGCGCTGGTGGCGAATGCCATCAAGGATGATCTCAACCCGGCGCATCCGATCTTCCCCGGCGCCTTCAGCCGCATGGGTATCCTTTTCATTCCCAACCGTGGCATGCTTAGAGTGCTCCCCACTGATTACGTGGCGATTGACAGCACCGGCTGGCCTATCCTGCTCAGTGCTGCAGCGGTTGCTGCAAAGTGGACCTACACACCCTAAGAGGACGCTATGGCCAAACCAACGAAGCCTTTACCGCCAGCTGCTACTGGCGCCGTCGACCTGTCCCTTCTGACGCCGGAAGATCTGGCGGCCATTGAGCAACAGGCTGAAGAGTCGGTTGCTGCTGAAGCCAAGGCTGCGGCCAAGGCACATGCGCTTGACGAGGCCAAGAAGAAGGCGCGGCGCAAGCGTGATCCGAAACAGGAGATGGTCAACATCACCATCGACGTGGCCGAGTATTCTGACCGCATCACACTTGATGGCACGATCTACATGCATGGGCATATTTACACAGTGCCACGCCAGCGCGCCGCCGTGCTGCAGGACATCATGTTCCGCACATGGGGCCACCAGGCCGAGATTGATGGCAAGAAGAAAGACTACTACCGCAAAGCGAAGAACGTTGTTCTGAGCCCGACCTCAGCATAGGAGAAGTTATGGACGAGAAGGTACCGACCGAACCAGCACTTGGCATTTCAGTTGAAGCGACCGTCGACAACACAAGGAAAATTGTCTTCCAGACTTTTCTTCCGCAGACATCGACGGGAGCCCAGATTGACGAGCTCCTTAATAAAGTTCTTGGGTCTGCCGAACGTATTGGTGCCAAGAACCAGTTGAAGGTGTGGCAGCACAAGCTGCAGGATGATGAAGGCAAGCTGGCGCTGTTCAAGAAGTCTCTTGGAGAACTTGACGAACGGCACAAGGCAGATTGGGGCGCTACTAAGCGAGGTGGTGAGTTCAAGCTGACGCCACAGCAGAAGCAGGAACGTAATGCCTGTGAGTCGTCGATTGAGCGCTACAACCAGGAAATTAACATCGCCAAGTTGAACATCGCGCAGTACGAAAAGACCTTGGCGGACGCGAAAGAAGCGGGATGAAATGGCTCTCACTGCAGCGCAGATTTGCAACCTAGCGCGACAGATCGCGAAATGCCCCGGCTACACAGCACAGTCGGGGTATTTTCTTAACACGATCCTGCAGGAGCTTTGTCAGACCTACGACTTCGAGGTTATCCGCAAGACCTACAGTTTCAATTTTGATACCTCAGCAGGGCCTGCCTATGGCAAAGCCGCGGGCAGCGGGCCTAACCTCCTGCCATCGGACTACCTGCGCGCGAAGAACAATGAAGCCATCTATGTGATTCAGGGCGTGCAATACGTCATGATCAATGTAGAGCAGGATGAATTTGACGCGTTGGTGCAGACCACCGGGCTCAACAACTACCCGACGCTGTTCTACGTGGACATGTCGCAGGATGATCTGGCGTCCCCAGGACTTTACTGCTGGATGCCGGCCTCCGGTGCTTACCCGGTCACCATCAAATATTACCCATTGATGCCTGACATCACGACGCCTGAAACGTCGACGGATGTCCCTTGGTTTCCCAACACCAACTACCTTATCCGCCGTCTCGCTGGTGAGTTGATGACCATCACCAATGACGATCGCGCGATGCAGTTCTTGGGTGACGACGAAGACGCCACGCCCTTGGGGGCCGGGGTCATTCTGCGTAAATACCTGACGATGCAGAATGATCCCGAGGGGCGCGTGAAGACAGTTGCTCTTGACCGGCGTCTGTTTGGCCACAGTCGCCTCGGGCTTCCTAACACCAAGCAGGTCGGGTGGTGAATGAATGACGCTTCGCCGCTCAACACCTTTGCCCTTCTCGCCTGTAGGTCTGTCTGACACGCTGGATGGTACCAACGTGCTCAAGGGGGCGATGTCGTCCCTGCAGAACCTGATCCCAGACCCCACTACCAAAAATCTCTGGCAATGCCGCCCGGCCTCTCTCGAGCTGATCGACTTCGCCGGCACGTTCGCAGGCGCTGGCTTCGTCTCAGCACAGATTGTTGTTGGCACGCGCGTCTATGGCATGATCGCGACCAGCCGCAATCTCGGCCATGACGAACCTTTTGCCTACGATCTTGTGACAGGCATGTTCGTCACGATCTCGGGCGTGACGGCTGGCAATACGCCTATCAGCCCGGCGACAACCGGGGCGTGGACGCCACCAACCATGACCGTGGTGGGCACTTACATCCTGATTACCCATCCCGGCTATACGGGCTCGGGCGGCGTGATGTTCGGCTATATCAATATTTCAAACCCGGCATCGCCAGCCTACAATGGCACCAACACGGCGACCAATGCGCTGCCGACCCCTCCCGTGGCGGTGAAGGGCTTCAACGATCGCGCGTATTTCCTTGTGAACCCGCCGACGGGGCAACCAGCAGCCTATTTCACCGACATCCTGGCGCCGCTGACCATTACCACCGGCACCAACATCATCACCTTCGACGACAACGTACCGTTGACGGCGCTCGGTGCTCTCCCGCTCAACACCCAGTTTGGCGGCATCATCCAGGCCCTGGTTGTCTTCAAGGGCGCCACCAACATGTATCAGATCACGGGGGATGCCGCCTCGACGTCCAACCCACTGGCCAAGAATGCCTTGAGCGTGGCCACCGGGACGCTGGCCCCCAACTCCATTTGCCCGACGCCAAAGGGGCTCGCCTTCATGGCCCCCGATGGCATCCGCATCATTGACTTCAAGGCCAATGTGACGGACCCGATCGGAGATGCCGGCCAAGGTGTGACGGTGCCCTTCAAATACTCGGTGGTGCCGTCGCGCGTGGCGGCTGCCTGCAACGCGACGGTGCTACGCATCACCACCCAGAACGGCTATGCCAGTGGGACACCCACCAGTGAGTACTGGTTTGACCTTCCTCGAGGCTGCTGGAGCGGCCCGCACACCTTCCCGGCATCGTTGATCAGCGTCTACGCCAACACCTTCCTGATCTCGCCTGTAGGTGTGCCGGCCAAGATGTTTCAGGGAGACGGGGCTCAAACCTCGATCTCGACCTTCGTTGAGGACGGCGTACAGCTGACCTTCAACTATGCCACTGCCATGCTGCCTGACACCCAGCAAATGAGCGAGAACGCCATTATCGAGGCGACGGTTAACTTCGCTTTGGCAGCTGGTGGCAGCCTGTCCGTGACAGCGAGTGACGAGAACGGGGCAGCGCTCGGTACCTCAACCATCACAGCGCCCGCGCAGACCACGATCTGGGGTGGTTTCATCTGGGGCGCTGCACTCTGGCAAGGTGGCCAGAACGCGCTTGCACCACGCCAGATGGACTTTAGTGAGCCCGTCGTGTTTCGCCGCTTGAGCATTTCTGTTATTGGGAACTGTGCGGCCGGCGTAAAGGCTGGCGATATGTTTCTTCGGTACGAACAACTCGGCTACCTGCAACAGCGGAGCTTTGAATGACCACGATTATTGGCACGCTGCCTTTCCAGTTGCAGAACGGAACGACCGCGGACGCCACGCAGGTCATGGCCGACTTCAATAAGATCCTGACCGACGTCAATGCCAACGCTGCTGGCAACGGGGTCAACACTGACATCACGGCCCTCACGGCGCTGATCACGCCCATTACGCCCGCGCAGGGGGGCACGCCGGTCTATTTCGCCTCGACGTCAGGCGGCAGCGCCAACGCTCTCACGGTGGCATCTCCGACGCCCAGCGGCTTCACGCTCGCAGTTGGCAAGCGCATTTCGTTCGTTGCAGGTACCACCAACACCGCAGCGGCAACCCTTAACGTCAACTCCACTGGCGCAACTGCAATCCGCAAGATCTCTTCCAATTCGGGCCCGATCGCACTGCAAGGTGGCGAGATCGTCATCAACAACACCTATGAGTGCCTCTATGACGGCACCTATTTCATTCTGCTGAATCCGACGCCTCAGTTCTCAAACCTGACCAGCATCGCGTCGGCAGCCACCACCGATCTTGGCACAATCAATTCCCACAATATCAACATCACCGGTACCACTGGTATCACCAGTTTTGGCAGTAGTGCCGACGTGTCTTTCCCGATCTATTTTGTCCGCTTTGAGTCGTCGCTCACACTGACCCACAACGGTTCATCGTTCTACCTGCCGGGTGCGGCCAACATCGTGACCACGGCCGGCGACTGGGCCATCGCTGAGTATGTTGGCAGCGGCAACTGGATCGTTATCAGTTATTTGCGCCTCAACGGAACGGCGGTTGTCAACCCGACACCGCTGGCAGGTGCGTCGGGTGTCACAATCACCAACAACGCCGGCACGCCAAACACCTCGATCGACATCACGGCTGCATCGGCGGTGATGATCAACCCGACCGGCAACGTGCCTATTTACGCGACCAGCATCTCACTGACCGCCAACTGCACCACGACGGGTGCCAATGGTCTGGACGCTGGCTCACTGGCCGCGGCAACGTGGTATTACATTTATCTCATCAGCAACGGCAGTGCGACGGCTTCGCTGGTCTCCACCAGCGCAACCACACCGACGATGCCATCTGGCTATATCTACAAGGCGCTCGTTGGAACTTTCAGAACCGCTACCGGCTCGGCCAATTTCATGGGCCTGCGCCAGCGTGGCCGACTTGTGCAGTATGTGGTGGGGCTTGCCCAGACGACTGTTCCCCAGATCATCATTTCCGGTTCCTCGGGCAGCGTGAGCGTCCCCACCTGGACAGGCACCGCGATTGCAACATGGGTACCTTCAGCTGCAGGGCTTGCCACCGCCATCAAGGTGTCCTTGTTCGGCGCGGGTGCCAGCAACGTCCAGAGCATTGCCGCGCCAAATAACAGTTACGGGGCTTATAGCTCGACCAGCAACCCGCCACCCTTGGCCACGGGCGCCAATACGGGCGCGGGCGCCAATAACTACACCACCGTTATGGGCGACTTTGTGCTTGAGAGTGGCAATATTTACTACGCCTCAAACGGCGCGGGTAATGGGCTTGTCTGCGTCGGCTGGGAGCTGGATTTGAACGTCAGTTGATGGCGTTTTACGAGTGTGATAGGTGTTCAACAAGGCTGTGAGCCTTCAGGGGGAGAATTATGATGGTTAAGCGGTTTTTGACGACGGCAGTTGCTTTGATCGCAGCCGCTGGCATTTCATTCGGTGCCCAGATCGCGACCTTTACGGGCCCGCAAGACCCCAGCCAGCTGAATGCCAGCCTCAATACGCTGGTGGCCAGCATCAATTCCTCGGTCGGTGCCCTCGGCGCCGGCACGGTTGCAGCCTCGACCACGGCAACCACCGTTGAATCGACGCTGCAGTCTTATACTCTTCCGCCCGGTGCTCTGTCCGCGGCCGGCCAGGCCATCCGTGCCTCCTGCTGGGGTACCACCGGCGCCAATGCCAACAACAAGACGATGAAGCTCTATTTCGGCTCGTCCGTCGTGACAACGCCGACCGCGGCCACCAACAACGGCACCTGGCTGCTGCGCATGGTTGTGCTTCGCAAGACCGCGACCACGCAGGGCTTCATGGGTGATGGCCTCGTCAACACCACCGCAGTTGCCCCGTCGGTCACCGATGGCGCGGAGACGCTGGCCAACGGCATTCTGATCAAATGCACGGGCACCAACGGCACCGCGTCGGCGTCCGACATCACAGCCAACGGCCTTCTGGTCGAGGGCATCAGGTAAGGAGACCACGATGGCGAAGTCAGGTAACGGCGGGACCAACCACCAGCCGTCACAAAAAGACGCCTCAATGACCATCAAAGGGGGCAGCGTTAATGACAGCCCGGTTAGGACGAAACCGGCGTCGACACCGAAAAGTCTCGGCCCAAGATCCGCCTAAAGATCCCGAAGCGCTCTCATACCAGTGGGAGCGCTTCGGTCCTATCTCGAGTGAGCTACCCGGTCCCTTCCTGAAAAACTGGGAAGAGTCAGGGTGTTTGCAGGACCAGGTCACATTCGACGTGAACTGGAACCACTATTTCGATTGCGACCTTGCCGGCAGGCTGATCGTTCTGACAGTGCGGCGCAACACGGTTCTGGTGGGGTACGCCATGGTGATCAACTACCCGCATCCTCACCACGTCGGAACGGAGTGGGCTCACGTTGACTGCATCTGGTTGAACCCGGCCTATCGCCTTGGGTTTGCTGGCATGCGAATGATCCGTGAGCTGGTGCGCTATCTCGACAAGGCCGGGGTGCAGGCCGTAACATGCGGCATCCCGCTGCAGCAGGAGCGCGTGGGCAAGCTGTTGAAACGCTACGGGTTCGGGCCGGTTGAGACGGTCTATGCGAGGATCAAGCCATGAGCTTCCTGTCATTCGTCGGACCAGCGCTGGGCGCTGCATCGTCGCTTTTCGGCATGTTCGGCAACAATGACAAGCAACAGCAGGCCCCGCTCGGCTACCAGTATCAATACTCTCCGCAGGCTGACCAAGGTGCCTTCGGCAGTGCAAACAGCATCGCCGGCCTCGGCCAGATCGGACAGCAGCTGGGCCAGCAGGCCATCTCCAACCCGTGGCAGTCCTACGGCGCGCAGGGGGCCTACAACGCCAGCCAGATGGGTCAGGGTGTCGCCAACAACGTGGCCAATTACGGCAACGCACAGTCCCAGCTTGGCCTGTCACTGGTGCCCTATGCCCAGCAGATCGGGCAGACCGCGTTTGATCCGCAGGGTGATCTCTACGCCCGTAACCAGTTCCGCAATGATCAGCAGACACAGGCTGGTCTTGCGGCGCGTGGCTTGAACATGACGCCGTATGGCGCTGGTGTGGCCAACGAGAGCAACAAGAATTTCAACCTCGATTGGGAGAACGCCCAGCTGCAGCGCCAGATCCAGGGAGGCAACGCGCTCGGCAGCCTGATCAACACCGCTGGCTCCAACGTCAATTATGGTCAGCAGCTGGCGTCCACGGCGCCCGGCCTGTATCAGACCGCGTCACAGTACCCTTATCTCACCCAGCAGGGCTACACTAACGACGCAATCAGTGGCCTTAACAACTCGAGCCAGCTGACCCAGAACGCCTTTGACGACTACATGAAATATCTGACGGGCGGCAACTCCGCGACCCAGACCGCACAGTATGGCACGTCGGTCAACAACGCAGCCCAGAACACCAATTTCAACCAGAACCAGACCCTTGGCCGCAATTTCGGCGCGTCGCTGAATGGGCTGGCCAATGGCAACTGGAACTGGCTCAACAGCCTGAGAGGGTAGTCACGGTGAATCTCTCAGGGCTCAGCGGTCTCTCGGCAACGTGGCCTGGTTATCAGGAGGCCGAGACCACTTTCCAAGGCAACGAAGCGGCCAAGCTGAAGAACCAGCAGACGCTGATCGATCGCGCTGGTGCCGAAGCCTATGGCAATACGCTGCGTTATTTCGGTGGCCAGCAGCCCCAGACCGCGGTCCCGACCGGACCATCCGCGCCGCCGCCTCAGATGGCACCCCCACAGGGTGGACCGTCGCCACAACCCCCCGCGCCGGGCCAGCCGTCGGTGCCCATGCAGCAGCCGGGGCAAGGAGCCTCAGCGGCACCTCCTCAAGGCGCGCCTCCTGCAGCCCCTCCTGCGCCCATGGCCGGTGTGCCGTCGCCACAAGGGCAGCCGGGGTCTGGACCGTTGGACTGGCGCACGATCGCTGCCCATGTGGCCCATGCCAATCCCGGTGCACCGCCCGCGGTAATTGCAGCAGCGGTGGACCGCTTCACGCCCCTCATGAATGCCCAGTCGCTGCAGGACTGGCGTGTCCAGTCGCTCAAGGTGCAGAACCGCAACGCCGACATCCGGGAGGACACCGCGGACGAGACTGCGGAAGCCCGCAAGGAGCGCTTGCGACTGCAGGCCGAAGCTGAGCGGGGCCGCAACAAGCGCGCAGACATGGTTGACGAGCGCAGCCGCTACGGCATCAACACCCGTGACGAGCGCGCGGCCACCAACGAGGAAGGCCGCAACAAGCGGGCAGCCGACGCTGAGGCCGGCCGGATGGAGCGCTTTGCCGTCTCGGATGCCACGCGTCGCGAGCTCAACACCCTGTCTCTGGAGACACGCCGCGAAATCGCCCAGCGGGCACAGGCTGGCCAGGATAACCGGCAGGAGTTGTCTCTGGCTGCACGTGCCGAGATTGCCCGACTTGGCCGTGAAGCTCGCCAAGAGGTGGTTGAAGTCATGGAGGCAGGCCGTGAACGCCGGCAGGACCAGTCCATCGCCTCGCGCGAGAAGGTGGCTGGTGAGAACCGCACGTCTCGGGAAAATGTGGCAGATGCCGGCCGGGCTTCTCGGGAGAGTATAGCCGCCGACTCACGTGCCCAGCGCGACCAGCAGTTTGCCACCCGTGAAGACCGCCAGGAGCGCGGCATGGGTATCCGTGCCGATATAGCACGGGAACGCATCAACGAGGGTCACAACCAGTTTGCCACCCGCGAGGATCGGCAGGAGCGCTCGCTTGGCATTCGGCAGGATCAGGGACAGCAGCGTCTTGATCAGGCTGCGGCCAAGGAAGGTCGCATCGCCGCCAACGCCAAGGTGTCGCAGGACCAGCGCTGGCAGTCCCTTGAACAGCAGCGCCAGGCCGCTGAGAACCGCGCTGTGGCGTCCAAGGATAACCGGGACATCTCGGCATGGCGTGCCGTGGTCGACGCCCAGAACCGGCGCGCTCGCGAGGTGATCAACGCGTCGGGTTTCATGCCAAATGCCAAGGATCGCAAGGCGTTGCTGGACCAGCAGGACCAGTTTTATCGCCAGCAGATTGCGGATATGCAGAACCGGGTTCGGGGCGGGGGGAGTGGCGCAGGGGCACCTAACAATGCTCCTGCGACGCCCGCAGCGCCTGCGGCACCGCAGCCTGCCGATCTGACACCACCCGTGGCGGCATTGAAGCCCGGTGTTGTCACCGCGTTCAAGAACGGGCAGGAATGGACGCTGGAGAACGGGCAGCCTAAACGGGTGAAGTAATGGCCAGCATCCCGCGCGTTTACATTACCGGGGGGACTGGCGTCGGCACCCAGGATGTCAACTGGGAAGTGGCCGGCGAGCGGCCAGCTGATAACCCGTGGGAGCCTGTTCAAGAACGCCCGGCACAGGCAGCCCCTGCTGCGCCCACACCCGCGGCGCCTCCTCCAGCTGAGCCACAGGCACCTCCCGGTGACGACTGGCAGCCGGTAGAGGAGAAGCCACTCAACAGCTATCTGTCCAAGGCGCTCGAGCCCATTACGTCGCTGCCTCGCGTCTATGGCGAGAAGGTCGCGGAAGCTCGCCACCAGATGGACGAGGGCACTGAGCAGGCGCTGAATGGCGACGGCTGGTGGGAGAAGCTGAAGGGCGTCGGCAACACTGCCATGGGCGTCATGAACTATGCCACGGCGCCGATCACTGCACCGGTGAACACCATCGTTGGCAAGCCGCTCGAGGAGAATTTTGGCATCCCCCATGAATACAGTGAGTTTGCCGCCCAGCTGGCCATTCCCGGCATTGGTCTGCGGGGCACTGCGACGGGCGCTGCTGTTGGCAAAGGGGTCTCCAAAGGGCGACGGCTGGCTGAAGAACTCACATCACCCGACACAGTAAGTCCAGCGGCGGAAAATGCCGCCACGGCCATCCGCTCGGCCACGGGCAACGCGGCGCGCGCCACCGCATCCACCGAGGCAGAGCTTGATCAATTTCAGAAGATCATCAACCAGCTGCCCGATCGCAGCAAGCTCGACTTGGTGGACTACATCGAGCGCCGCTCCACCGCGGGCGGGCCAGTCATTCCCAAGTCGCTGCAACCGGTGGCGGACAGCATCCGTGGCGCTCTGCAGGAGCGTATGACAGCATTGCAGGCATTACCATCAAAGGCGCAGGCTCAGTTCATTGAGGACTACTATCCGCATTTCTGGAAAGACCCCAACCAAGGTCGTGCGTTTGCGGCCAAGTTCGGCTCCAAGGAGGGCAGTGGCGCCAATCTCAAGAAGCGCGAGATCCCCACCATTGCCGACGGCATTGCAGCCGGGCTGGTGCCTTCTACCGTCGACCCGATCGCAGCGACGTTGAAATACGTCCAGAACATGGACCGCTTCATCGGCACCACCAAGATCATGGACGAGGCCATCGCCAACGGCACTGTGCGTCGCTTCACGCCAGGTATGCAACCGGCCGGCTGGGTTGAGGTGAACACCGCTCGCGCGGGTGACTTGCCCTTCTACGCGCCTAAAGACTGGGCGCGGGTGTATAACAATTTCACGTCCAAGGGCGCGCACGGTTGGGGCGGCGGTGAGTACGGCGAAACCTATGACATGCTACGGCGGGGCTCCGGCGCCCTGACCGCGCTCGAGCTTGGTCTGTCCGGTTACCATGCCCTGACCATGGGGCAGGAAGCCATCGTTAATGGCATCGCCAAGGCGGTTGACCAGCTCGCGGCAGGGCAGCCATGGCGCGCAGCTGGGTCTGCGCTGCGCGCGCCACTGGCACCTGTCGCGCTTCCGCTGAAAGGCCACCAGCTCGAGAAGGTCTATCTCGGCAAAGCCACCGGTGACCCGCTAATGCGGCAGATCACGGATCTGCTAACCGAGGCCGGGGGCCGCGCCAAGGGAGGCAAGAACCACGCGCTTGACTATGAGTACTCGCGGCTCGGCTCCTATGTCACGGCGTTCAAAAAGGCGACGCTGAAGGGTGAACTCGCGGAAGACCTGAAGGACATTTACGGGCGCCCGATCGTTGGAACCGCCAAGGCAGTGACACGCAACGTCGGCCGCATCATGGACACCGTGGCCCAGCCGCTGTTTGAGAAATACATCCCTAAGATGAAGAACGGCGCGTTCTACGAGAACATGGCCGACTGGCTACAACGCAACCCGCAGGCGACGCGCGAACAGCAGATCAAGGCTGCCCAGCATATCTGGGATAGCATCGACAACCGCTTTGGCGAGATGGTGCAGGACAACATCTTTTGGGACAAGTTCGCTAAGCAGGCAGCGATGCTCAGCCTGCGATCGTTCTCATGGACGCTCGGTGGTCCCGTCCGCGAGATTGGCGGCGGTGTGCGGGATCTCGGCCGCGTTGCCATGGGCGGTCCATGGACCAGCAAAGCCAGTTATGTCATCGCGCTGCCCTTCACGTTCGGTTTGCTCAACGCAACCTACCAATTCCTGAAGACTGGACAGCCTCCCGAAAGCATGCAGGACTTGCTGGCGCCGCGCACGGGCGGTGTCGACGCGCGCAGCGGCCTTGACGAACGTATTTTGATGCCCGGCTACATGAAGGACGTTTTTGGCTTCATCAAGCACCCGGTCCAAGAAGCAACGAACAAACTTTCTACCGGCGTGCGCATGCTGGGCGAAACTATTTCGATCGCGGATGGCCAAGGGGGGAAGGACTGGCGTGGCGACCCCATTCTGTCTCCACCGGACCCGAGTGGTGCGGCGAATGCCCCGCGGTGGCTGGTTGATTACCTGACATATCTGCGAAAGAACATCGGGCCAATCACCATCCGACAATTGATGCAGGGGCCGAAAGAAGGCAGCAACCTGAATGCTGTCGAGCAAGCTCTTGGCACGCGCACGTCGTCGCAATACATGACTGACCCACAGGGTTATCAGGACATGATGACCAAGCTGCGCCAGCGGGCATGGACCAAGAAGCGACGTTATGAGGAGAGACAGAAAAGTCTCTATCAGGGATTCAGCGAATGATGGACGACAAACCGGACTATCTCAAAGATCGACGTGCCAGGCTGACAGATCTGGTGCTCGACTTCGCGCAGTCCATCATCGACGACCCCGACGCACCGCCAAAGCTGCGCGCTCCCACACCGCGTGTTTCGGTGGCAGCGCCTGTACTGCGTGCTGCGTCGCCTCCAGCCTATGTCGACTATGACAACGCCAGCGGGCTTGACGCTCTGACCACCAAGGCACTCCAGAAGGCCGAGGAGATCCTCGATCTGCCATTGGAGATGGGTGATAAGGACTTTGCCACTGTGCTGCGTGCCCAGCAGGGCATGGTGACGTCGCTGCTGACCACTCAGGTGCGGGTGGACGAGGGCAAACTACGGCAGAAACAGGCCGACATCATGCCAAGGCTGCTGGATCTCTTAGAGGTCGAGCAGGCGAAGCTCCCAGAGCTTCGAGCTTTGAACTGAGCTCGTCCACACTCGCCAGCGTGCCGCTCAACATCGGATGCCTGGCGTTCACCTCAATGCAGGGCATCTGACCGGACGCAAGGTCGGTCCCGGCGCCGAGAGTGAACTGGTGGCGTGGTCGTAGCACAATGAGTTTGTTGTGCAGATCCCGCACCACGTGGCGCAGCGCGAGCTCGCGCTTGCCCAGCCACTCCTTGAACGCGGCTTCCGAGATGTAGAGCATGCCGGTATTGAGTTCATAGCGGATATGCAGCTTGCGCCAAGGTTTGGCGATCGGCATCTGGCGCTGCTGCGGTTTGAACTTGTCGGCCACCACCAGGATGCTGTCGATGTTGTCATTCAGGAACTCGGAGAGCACATTGACGTTGTAACGCTCGTTGCCCGTAATGCCGCTCTCAGCCTCGTCTTTGGCGCGAGAAATAAGCTGCTCAACAGCCCAGTCGACAATGCGCTCGGGTGAGAACGAGACCAGGTCAAGCTGACGCACCATCTGACCTGCAAGCGCAACTGACGCCAGCGTGCGAACCCAGAAGCGATGCTGGCTGTCGAGTTTAGTGCGCGCCCAGATCTCGTCAGTCACCTTTGGCAGCTGCGTCTTGACCCACTCGAGCGTTTCGTGCTGCGTCAAATAGCGCAGGTACAGGTCGCCAGCATGGCCAGCGTTCTGCTGCAGCGTCATCTTCAGCCGGTCGCCTAGGTTTTTCTGGATCTCTTTCGGGAGCGTGGCCTCGAACTCGAGGACGCGGAACGCTTGCGCGTCCGTACCTTGTGCCGAAAGCAGATCAACCAGTGGCTGATTGGAAGCCGAAACCAGAATGGTTTGCCACGACGCCTGCGTGTGCTGGATCTGGGCATCCGCCGTCCCCCGCATTTTGTCGCGACCGTTGGTGAAGACGATGACGAACTCCTTGATGATGGCGGGGTCACGGTTGGTGAGCTCGTCATAGATCACGGGCAGGTGACCCAGCACACCAAGGGTCAAACCCTTGGCAACTTTGGTGTCGATGTTGGTCAGCGCGAGCCCTTTGTCCTGGCCCCATACCGACGCAACAGCGGCCAGAGAAGTGGATTTGCCAGTGCCAGAACCCCGACTGAGTAGAGAAACAATGGCGCCTCCTTCTGTAGTAGAATGGAAGCGCATGAGAGGAGCGGCAAAGCTGCAAAGTAAAGCAAAAGACTGTGCTTCGCAGCCAGCTGCAAAAAGCTGCGACGCGGCGTCGGTCCACTTTTCGATTGATCCGTTACGAGCGGGAGCAAGCCACTGACTTCGCAATCCGATCTCGGCAGATCCTGAAGCGGGGCGATGCTCGCCATCTTCATAGAGGCGATCTCCATAGAGAAACCGCGTGTCATCCTTCCATCCGAACTGGTCATAGCGCCTCTCCAGATCGCGGTTCTCGTGATAGGTGTCCATGGATTCTCTTACAAAGCGTTTGAACAGATCCGAGTCATGAATGACGGCCCCTTGCTTGGCCATCTCGGCAATGCCCCCCGACGAGAAAAACGTCCCGGCGTCGAGCGTGATGACCTTCCAACCTGCCTTGGGAAAGAAGATCTGGAAGTTCAATGTATGGACTTTATCGGTAAGTTCACCACCTTGGATATTATCAACGTAGATCGTGTTGTTTGAGATCAGCTTGAACGCTTCGTCCGCACCGCCTTTGAGGTTTTTCTTTTCCGTGAGGTAGACGAGGGCTTGGCCGCGGTAGGCGAAGCTGGGCGGCGGGAGCGGGATGCTGACGTTGCCGACGACGGGTGCTTGAACACCTGGCGCCATCCAGGGAGCGGGTTTTCCATCGTCGGGTCGAGTAACACCATCTCCCAGCGCTTGCGGCTGGTGCTCCACTGCCACCCGGCCCAGCTGGATGGGGGACGTGATACGTCCTGCAAACGGGCATCCTTTGCAAGCAGCAGGGTCCAGACCGGCAAACTTGCTACAGGTGGTTGGTCCGAACTCACCGGCTCGGTCGAGTCGGTCTTCGGTTTCAGCATGGCTATAGCCTCGATAAGAGCTTGACCAAGCGTGTCCAAACTCTCTTCCATCCGTGCAAAATGCAAGGACACCGAGTCCCGCGTACCAAAGAGGTTCCGCGATATTCCCTCCAGTTTCCCGAAAAGCGCCGAGTTGTTTGCACTGGGCGGCGATGGGTTCTGCAAAGGTTGGCTCGTTTCCGTAAATATTGATGGCGGCAGCGACAAGATTGCGCCGGCCACTTCCTGCGAAGTTTCCCAGCTGAGGACGTAACCGCGCTGGTACATTACTCTGTTGATCGTTGATGCCAATCTCAGTTGGTCGGTCATTAAGCGCTCCAAATTCGTCCAGGGAGTAAGGTTCAAAAATCTCGCCTACGCGGACAATCTTTTCTCCGTGCTTGCGATGGTGTGTGCCAGGCGTTCGTAGTACCGACGATATATCCGCAGTTCGAGTAGGGTCAGCACGGAAACCGTGGTGTACGAATAGGCCCTTAAGGTTCGTCGCGAGCTTCCGCCATTCTTCAGGCTCCAGTATTTCCTGAAGAGGCCAATAGATATGGATGCCGTTTCCCGATCCCACGACAATAGGTTGCGGAAACCCCGTTTCGGTAAGAAAACATTGCAGCGCTGCATATGCAGCTTCAGCATCGGGATATGGCTTCCCCTCACCAGCATCCACGTCCGCCCAGAAAGCCGACACGTTGAGAACGTTGTGAGCAGTCCTGCCCAGCGTTCTCTGGTTTCGTGGAACATGACGGCTGTCATTTTCCGGCACCTTGAAGGTGGCGCAGGCGTGGTAGACGGTCTTGCCCAGGCCATCCTGCGTAAGAATGAAGTTCAGCAGGTCTTCGTGTGAGGCGAAGAACTGATTCCACTTCCGGTCTCCATCGACAACGTAGGCGCATTTGTACCCTTCATCCGGCAGTATGGCGCGGAGGAACTGAAGCGCTGCGCCTGTCGATGTCATTGCGGAGCTTCCTGATTGTCGCTGGTCGACCGCGGCGTTCTGTGAACCGGGAGAGTGGAAGCCTTTTCTCCCGTATCGCCACCTCAAGGGTCGCGAGACGCTTCAAAGCCGCTTTGTCCCCCGGTCCTTGCGGCGCATAGCCCAGAACCGCCCAAGTGCGAACCGTAGCGTAAGGTCGATCGAACCAGTTTTTCAAGTCCATAACTGTGAGGTCACCGCGAGCTATGCACTTCTGCAGTCGTTCGTTGAATGACTTACTCATTTCGTCTCATTTACTTTGTTGGCAGAGCGAATGCCTGGTTGAGTTGCTCCTCCAGCCCTGCAGGAGCCGGCGCCGGTTGCGCCATGCCAAATGACGGCTGAGGCGGCGCTTCAGGCGCAGGCGGGTTGCGTCGCAGGAAGGGTGGAATGTCGTCAGCATTTCCAGCGATAGCACCTCCTGCTTGCGCCAAGCCATTGGCAGGTGCGGCAGCTTGCGCCGCGGCATTGCCAGCGGTCTCAACCGTCCCCTTCGGCTTGTTAGGTCCACGGGTGCGGCGCGGCGTCGGTGCTCCTTCAGTCGTGCCTGCGAGCGGTGCCGTTTGCGCAGGAGGTGGCGGGGGCGGCGGTGCAAAGGCAGCAGGAGGCGCGGCCGCAGCCGGGGCCATGAAGGCTGGCTGGGCAATACCTGCCGGTGGAGAAGGCGGTGCTGCCTGCGGTGCAGCGGGTGCCAGTTGTGGGGCTGTCTGCGTGGGAGCAACCGGCGCAGGCAACGCGGCTGCTTGCTGAGCACCAATCGGCCGGGTATTGGGGATATCATTGCGACCCACCAAGGCGTCGGTTGCCTTGGCATCCACCGCTTGCGCCGTGCTCAGAGCCTCGTCGGCATTGGCGTCGGCCTCTTGTGCGATGGTCAGGGCATTGTCCGCCGTCGCCAGGGCGTCGGTCGCCTTGGCGTCTACTGCTTG
>Ga0207701_10002760_pt1 | contig 18121 bp, 12 predicted proteins | sample KBSSwiSSwithPhiX_FD_184294 | JGI IMG/M metagenome (GOLD analysis project Ga0207701, IMG submission 184294) | Switchgrass rhizosphere bulk soil microbial communities from Kellogg Biological Station, Michigan, USA, with PhiX - S5 (SPAdes) (version 2) | ecosystem: Environmental > Terrestrial >... | reverse complement strand
GAACAATCGGCGTGCTCCCGCCGATTCAGTACGGACGAGTGAAAATCGAAGAGGAAATCAAAACGAAGGGCGCAAAGAAGCTGGCGGAGTTCGGCATTGACCTGCTCGATGTCCGGCTCAAACGCGTGAATTACAATCCCGATGTTCTCGATCGAATCTACCAGCGAATGATCAGCGAGCGCCGCCAAATCGCGCAGCGGTTTCGCTCGGAAGGTGAAGGCGAAGCGGCGCGTATCGCCGGCCAAAAGGAGCGTGATCTAAATGAGATTCAGTCAACCGCCTATCGGCAGGTGCAACAAATCCGCGGTGAAGCCGACGCGAAGGCGACCGAGATTTACGCGCAAGCGTACACTCAGAACCCGAATGCGGCCGACTTCTACAATTTCCTCAAGAGCATGGAGACCTATCGCAAGGTACTGACGAAGGATGCCACGCTGGTCCTATCCACCGACAGCGATCTTTTCAACTTGCTGAAACGCGCGAGCGCAAAACCTTCAAATACGCCACCTGCCCGCTGATTGGGCTGCGTTGTCGCTTGCGCATCTCAAGGAGAACATGGCCGCGGAGAAACTCCAGCTCACTCCGGAGGAGTGGAAGAAGATTGAGGCGCTGGCGGCTCGCGCCTGAGTGATCGGTGATCGGTGAATGGTGGATGAAAGTTCTGGAGGCGGCCTGCCCTCAGGCCGTTTTCCGTTTGCGTTGTCGAGATGACGGCGTGAGGGCACACCGTCTCCACGACTCGAGGTCGGCGAGGATTTTCTGAATGCTAACGTATCCGTCGGTGTAATTGTCGCGCCGCAAAAAACTGGCTATTGAAAAGTGAGAAGTGGCTTAACAATTTCGAGAACGGATTGAGATCACATGACTGCGACATACTCGGGCATTGATGGATACGTCGGGAACACGCCGTTGATTCGGCTGCGACGGCTTTCCGAGCTGACGGGTTGCGAGATTCTGGGAAAAGCCGAATTCATGAATCCGGCTGGCTCCGTGAAAGATCGAGCCGCTTACGGAATCATCACTGACGCCGAGAAAGTGGGTCGGCTTAAGCCGGGCGCAACGATCGTTGAGGGAACAGCTGGTAACACCGGGATCGGGCTTGCCGTGATCGGGCGGGCGAGGGGGTATCGCACCGTAATTGTGATTCCGAATAATCAGTCGCCGGAGAAAATGCATTTGCTGCGCACGCTCGGCGCAGAGGTAAAGGCGGTGCCGGAAAAACCCTACAAGGATCCGGAAAATTACAATCACATCGCGTGTCGCCTCGCAGAGGAGCGGGGCTGGTTCTGGGCGAACCAATTCGATAATACCGCTAATCGCGATGCGCACTATCGCAGCACCGGCCCTGAAATCTGGAAACAAACCGACAGCAAGGTTACCGCCTTTGTCGCAGCAGTTGGCACCGGCGGCACGCTTGCCGGTGTAAGCGCGTATCTCACGGGGCAAAATCCGAAGATTCAGATCGTCTGCGCCGATCCGTACGGCGCGGCGATGTGGTCCTGGTTTACCAATGGCAATCTGGAGACGAACGACGGTGATTCGATTGCCGAAGGAATCGGACAGGGCCGCGTGACAAAGAATATCGAAAGCATCAATGTCGATCGAGCTTATCGCATTCCGGATCAGAACGGCCTAACGATCGTTTACCAGCTTCTGCGTGAAGAAGGCCTGTTCCTCGGCTTATCAAGCGGCATCAACGTTGCCGGTGCGGTGCGCTTCGCCAGAGAAGCTGGCCCGAGTCAAACCATCGTGACCGTTCTTTGCGACTCGGGCCACAAATATCAATCAACGCTCTTCAATCGCGACTGGCTGGCTTCCAATCATCTCGACCCAGACCTTCCGCTCGAATCGATCCTCGACCGTTGACCTCTAAGAAAATTTTTCGAATCAGGAAATGAGGAACCCGCGTTCCCAGAAACAGACATTCCTGCTTTCCTGGGTTCCTGATTAAATCTTTTCGTCATTCATGTTTACGATAGTGATCGGCTACGGGACCGCGTAAAGCTACACCACGCGGCTTATCCCAAGTAGCGCTTGGGGACAGATGCTCGTTAGTCGGCATGCCTTCGATAGTGATCGACGACCGGGTAGGTGCGGGCGGCCTTCGCTTCGCTGCGGCACGTTAAACCGTTAAATCGTTGAAGCGTTACATCGTTGTCAGTGGTCCTTTGCGCTACGGTAATAGTCCACCAGAGGATATCTTCGCGCCACGAGACCAAAAATCACCGCGGCGGCGAAGGCGAACACGGCAAAGAAGAACATCTGAAATGCGGTTACACCGAAGCCGGTCGATGCGATAAACGTGGTGACCAGGGCGTTTTGCACGCCGGCGTTCGCTACCAGCACCCAAAGGTTGCCGATCGTTACCGACAAAAGCCAAAAGGACATGATCGTCCCTTTCATCGACAGCGGCGCCTGGCTGTAGGCGAATTCGAGTCCGGTGGTGCCAACCAGCACTTCGCCAAACGTGAGCAAGACATAAGGAAGCACCTGCCACGTGATCGAGAACGCGTTGCCGTGGTCGAGCACCAGTTGCATCGCGCCGACCACGATCCACGAGAGACCGGCAAACGCGATGCCTGCCGTCATTCGTCGTAGCGCCGTCAGTTCGTATCCGAACCGCCTGAGCGCGGGGTAGAGCACAAGGTTGTTGAACGGAATGAGTATCATCACCAGCGCGGGATTCAGTGCTTGCATCTGCGATGGCTGAAACCATCTCGGCTTCGCCATGGCGTCTGCCTGCAACACCCAGGTGGATGCTTTCTGGTCGAACAACGACCAGAAAGGCGTGACGAGCGCAAAGAGCACCAGCACCCGCAACACCGAGCGCACGCCGGCGATCGCTTCCGCGGGATGTTTGTCGCGCACGGCATCGAGCTGGAACCAGACTCCGAGTCCTCCGATTGCGATCACTGCTACCAGCGCGAGACACGCCGCGATCACAAATCCGAATTTCGGCATGAGTAGAAAAGATCCGATTGCTGTTGCGACGGCGATCACGGCAAGAACCTGGCCGCGCATTCCGGAAGCAATCGCGTCGCGCGCAACACGCAGGAACGAATGTGGATTCGGCGGCGCGGGCGGAACCATCACGTATTGCTTGCGGCCGAGCCACAGGATCATGGTGGAGATGAACATGAGCACACCCGGAACGCCAAATGCGACCGCAGGCCCGAGATGCCGCAGGAAGATCGGCATCAAGAGCGAGGCGAAGAACGAGCCAAAGTTGATGATCCAGTAGAAAGCGTCGAATACCACCTTCGCGCGATGCTTGTTCGTTTGGTCGAACTGGTCGCCAACAAACGAGGCCACACACGGTTTGATCCCGCCCGAGCCAAGCGCGATCAGCCCGAGCCCGAGGTAAAAGCCCAGGCGGTCCGTGACAAACATCGCCAGGCACGCCTGACCCACGCAGTAAACCAGGCTCAGCCAAAAGATGACGTTGTATTTGCCGTAGAAGCGGTCGGCCAGCCATCCGCCCAACAGCGGGAAAAAGTAAACGCCGATGACGAAAGTGTGAAAGACGTCCTTCGCGCCGCGGGCGCGATCTCCCTCTGGTAGATAAAGAAGCAGCGACGAGACGAGGAAGACGGTCAGAATGTTCCGCATCCCGTAGAAACTGAAGCGCTCGCATCCCTCGTTACCGATAATGTAGCGGATCTGCCTTGGGATCGGCGCCTGCGGATCGGGCAGGCCGCTGCTCGTGGCAGCAAGGGCCTCGGTCTCGGCTAGTTTCACCACAGCGAGCGTCTACACAATGACCCGAAAGCGCAACTGCATTCGCGCAGCTTAGAGGAGAAGGAAACTGAACCGCGGATTCCGCGGATTGCACCGATAAGAGCAAGAATCGGGGCGCGGCGAGGGCTGCTGTAGCCACGGCCCTGCGGGCCGTCCGTCCAACTCAAGAAACAGCCGTTCGCTTGATCGAACAGGCGAAAAGTACCGTTTACTTCGGTTTGAGAGAAGCGACGATCTTTTCAAAGCGCGGATCGCCGCGGAGCGGGGTCCAAAGCGGATGTAATTTCAACCGACCGTAGTTGGTGTAGCCGGGCATCGTCAGGAGTTTCTGGACTAGCTCAATCGCGCGATCGCGGTCGCCGCTCCAGGTGTAAACCTGGGCGAGACCTTCCAAGACCAACGCGCCATCGTAAATGTCTTTCGAAACCGGCATCAGATCGATCGCGTGTTGCGCTTCGCGGATAGCCAAATCCTTCTGGCCCAATCCCGCATCGACTTGAGCAAGAACAGCAATGGTCCGCGCGTGTTCCGGTTTGACGATCAATCGCTGCGCCAGAATTTCTCGACATTCGCGAAACGCAGCCATTGCACGCGCTGAATCGCCTTTCGCGCGCGCGATCATCGCTTGGTACCAACTCTTTGGAAAATAAAAGCTGAAGTCGATGTCTTGAAAATCTTGTCGAGGCGACGCGGCGAGGACCCGTTCCGCTTCGGCGTAGTTGCCGTCGAGCATGGCCATCCAGACTCGGGCCGGCGTCTGCCCCCCGGCAAACTCCATGTCCGGATATTTCGTCAAAATCTCGCGGAGCGGCCCAGTGTCCCCGGTCCCCCACAATATGCTTGAGGCGCGTCGGAACCGGACGATTGGGCCCTGCTCGCCGGCAGCGAGCACGTTGTCATAAACGTGGACCGCTTGAGGAAAGCGGCGTTGCAGGACGTAGGTGTCGGCCAGAAGATTGTAAGCATTCGGATTTCGCGGATCGAGCGCGAAAGCGGTGGAGAAGTCGCGCTCGGCTTCGTGAAAATGGTTGCGGCGGCGATTGATATAGCCAGAGAGAATGAAGAACGGGCTGCTGTTCGGCAGACCCGGCCGCGCGATCGCGAGTTCTTCCAGAGCGCGATCGTAATCGCGCAAACACCGGAAGAGATAGTCGGCCCGGGCGAAGTGCGCTTCAGCTGAATCGGGGCGCAGACGGAGCGCTGCCTTGACTGCAGCGTCGGCGATAGAAATACGGTCCGGTGTTGGATCGAGATCGAAAAAGAACAGGAGGTCGTTCGCGCGCGCCGCGTAGCAATATGCGGAGACGAAGTTCGGGTCGCGCTGGATCGCTTCATTCAGTGATTTCAGCGCCTGAAGCAAGGCTGCCCGCACGTCAGTCGCATTAATATAGCTGTCGATGATTGCCTTGGCCTGAAGGTAGAGCTCGAACGCGTCCAGGTCTTGAGTCGGCCGCTCTTCGATTTCCGCCTTCTGCTTCGGCGAAAGTTTGGCCTTGAGCTGAGTGACGATCGATTGAGCCAGCTCGCTCTGGATTGCAAACAAATCGGCCGCGGTGCGGTCGTAAGTTTCGGCCCATATGTGAGTGTCGGTGCGGGCATCGATTAACGTCGCGTTGATCCGAAGACGATCCCGGGCGCGCTGAACCGAGCCTTCCATGATGTAGGCGACCCCGAGCTGCCGGCCGATCTCGCGCATGTTGCGTTCGGAGCCGGTCTTGTATTGACGCACACTCGTATGGCTAATGACCTTCAAATCCGAGACCTTGGCGAGATTGGTCAGGATCTGGTCCTGGACGCCATCGGCGAAGTAGGCGTCGTTCTTATCCTGGCTCAAGCTCGCAAACGGCAGGACGGCGATGGACTTCTTTTCGTCCGACGACGTGATTCTGTTTCCAGCCGTGTAGCGACCGAGGAAGAACAACCCCGCCGAGATCACGGCACCAACAACGACGATGTAAATCCAGGTGCGCTTGGTCGGCCGCGCCGATCGCGGCATGGCGTCGGCTTCTGCCGTGCGTTTGACGCCTTCGGAAGTGATCTCAAATGTCCAGGCGAAAATGAGCGCAAAGGGAAAGCCAATGATAATCAACAAAACAATCAGCCGGATGATCCAAGTCGGGACGTCGAAGACCGGCAAGACCTGCGCGATTCCCTGAGCGAGGGCCCAGCCGGCTACGGCATAGGCGACTGCGACCTTATAAACGTTGCGCCGTTTTAGCTCGGCGAAAATATTCCCGCGATTCATTCGTGCCCTGCAATTTACGGCGCGAGGCTGCCTGTAAAGTTACAGCCGTCCGACAACCCCAGCCGATGAGCAAAAAAATGGGTTACGTCACCGAAGCAAAAGCCGGCGAACTGATGGAACTAACAACTAACCAAATGACCGCTGATTTTACTGCTTATCGAAGACGATGTCGTTCTTGGACTTTTTGCCTTTTGGAGTCGTTCGTTTTCAGGTGATCCATCGAGACAGGATTTCGATGCGCGGTCAATATTTTCCAAGCTAAGGCGCCGAAGGAGATGCTTTGCATTCGTGAGCTTCCTCTTCCGAGATGCTCCGGCGTAACAGCCGCAGCGTCTACCCAGCTAGGGTAGCAATTCCCAAGTGTCGTTGAGATACGCGTCGCCGTTTTGTCCGCCGAAGATAATTACATGGCCTGAGGCCGGGTCATAGGCAATGCCGGCCCCTTCGCGCGCCGAAGGCGACTGCGTTGTAAGGAGTTGTTTCCAATTGGAACGGTGCCATCCCCATGTGCTGTTCTGGTCGACGCCACCGCTTCCACCGCCGAAGAGAACTATTGCATTCAGGTGCGGATCGAAGGCGGCGGAGCCTCCGTACACCAATGTAGGTTGAGTACGCGGAGATTGCAGAGTCCATGTCGTGCCATCATAAGTCCAAGTGTTGAGGGGGTTGACGTCGGCAAGACCGCCGAACATGACCACCTCACCGGTGAAATTATTCACGCCAACAGCGGCTGAAGAACGAGCATACGGAAGCGTCGTCGGAAACAACTGACTCCAGTCGAAGCCATTCCATTGCCACATGGTGCCTTGGTAGAAATGCCCATCGAATCCGCCAAATACGTCGACGCTGCCGTTCGGGTCGGTGAAGAGCATGGGACCTGTGACAGCCGTAGGAGAATGCGTAGGTCTGACCCGGGTCCATCGGGAAGCTGTACCATCCCAAAGCCAAGTATCTCCCAAATAGTTTCTGCCGTTGAATCCGCCGAAGAGCACTACTTTCTGTGTAACAGCGTCATAGGCGATTTGGGCGTTAGTACGCGCAGGAGGCGAGGGGAGGGTAGCCACTTGAGCCCAAGTAATTCCGTCGAATGTCCAGGTGTCGTTCAGATATGTCGTGCCGTCGTCCCCGCCGAACATGATCACTTTTCCGCTGGCCGGATCGTAAGTCATCGTGGCATACGAGCGCGCTGGCGGAGAATTGGCGGGCGAAAGCTGGACCCACCCAACGGAATCCGGAGCAGCCGTTGCAGTCGATCGAAATATTGTTACGGCGCAGCAGCAGATCAGGATCAGAAACGAATGCGAAAAATAGCGACCGCGAGTGAATTTCATGGCGCGGGACTTAACATTCTAAAGCCGTGTACTGTCAAATGGGTGACGAAATAGCGGACCCAAAGATCGTGCCGAACCTCGCGGTAAATCGGGCCGCCGTCACAGCATTGGCAACTCCTGCTTGGTCTCCGGCGGCGGAAATTCTCGATCGAGTTCTGCGAGATCGTCCTTGGTCATTTTGATTTCGGTTGAGCGCGCGTTCTCGCGTACGTGCTTTTCGTTGCTTGATTTTGGAATGGCGATCACTCCGGGTTGGCGTAACACCCATGCAAGCGCGATTTGCGCAGAAGTCGCATCGTGGCGTTTCGCAATTCTCTGTAACGCCTTGTTTTCGAGCAATCCGCGGCCGTGACCGACCGGGGAATAAGCCATTACGAGGCAAGTGATCGGTGACTGGTGATCAGTGAGCAGGGGCAGAAGATCGAATTCGATCTCGCGGTTTTCGAGGTTGTAGAGCACCTGATTGGCGGAACAGTTTCCGCCGCTTTTGATTCCGAACAATTCTTTCATGTCGTCGACATCGAAGTTCGACACGCCCCAGCGTTCGATTTTTCCAGCGGCGCGGAGCTTCTCGAACGCTTCCACGGTCTCACCGAGCGGTACGTCTCCGCGCCAGTGCAGGAGGTAAAGATCGATTGTATCAATGCGAAGCCGTTTCAGACTGCGCTCACATGCCTTCGGCAATTCGCTCCGCGATGCGTTGTGCGGATACACTTTCGTGACGATAAACACGCGCTCGCGCTGACCTTCGATTGCGTCGGCGACGACCTTTTCCGCGTCGCCGTCGCCGTACATCTCCGCGGTGTCGACTAACGTCATCCCTAGATCAATTCCCAAACGCAACGCCGCGACTTCGTCCTCGTGCGCGCTCTTGTTCTCGCCCATTCGCCACGTGCCCTGACCGAGCACGGGCACCCGTGTGCGATCGGGCAGTTGCACTGTCTTCATACAGTTTGAATCGAATCTGGAAGCCAGGAAACCAGGAAGGACTATGTATCCACGGATTGCGCAGATTACCGCGGATTCGAAATCATGTTGCGAAATATCTCACTGAGAAATCTATATAAGTGGATTCGATTTTGCTCACGACGGTGTCGGTGTAATCTGCGGATATGGCTAAAATGCGTGTTGTTCACGTTCCGCATGCTGGCGGACCGTTAGAATTGGTTGAACGAGATATTCCCGAACCGCAGCCGGGGTGGGTGCGTATCAAGGTCGAGGCGTGCGGCATTTGTCACAGCGATTCGTTGATCAAGGAAGGACTCTGGCCCGGTATTCAATATCCGCGTGTCCCGGGACATGAAGTCATTGGAGTTGTGGATGCCGTAGGCGAACATGTGAAGCCATGGAAACGTGGTCAGCGCGCCGGTGTTGGCTGGCACGGCGGCAACTGCGGCTATTGCGACCCTTGCCGGCGCGGCGAGTTTTTTGCATGTGAAGTCGCGTTGTTGACGACCGGTATCTCCTTCGACGGCGGCTACGCCGAATACATGGTTGCGCCGGCGGAAGCGCTGGCGCGCGTGCCTGACGAACTCTCGGCCGTCGATGGCGCGCCACTTATGTGCGCGGGCGTGACCACCTTCAACGCACTACGAAACAGCGGCGCTCGAGGCGGTGATGTTGTCGCGGTGCTCGGGATTGGCGGGCTTGGTCATCTCGGTGTGCAGTTCGCGGCGAAGATGGGATTCAAAACCGTGGCGATCGCGCGCGGAAAAGACAAGGAAGCGTTCGCCAAACAACTTGGCGCGCGCCATTACATCGATAGCCACGCATCCGATCCGGCGGCGGAACTGAACAAGCTCGGCGGCGCGAAAGTTGTGATCGCGACGGTAACTCATGCTGATGCGATGGCAGCAGTGCTCGGCGGGCTTGCGCCGAACGGTGTGCTCATGGTAATCGGCGCGGCTGGGCCGCTTTCCGTTGATCCAATTCTGCTCATTAGTGGCTGTCGTTCGGTCAAAGGCTGGTACTCCGGAACCTCGATCGATTCACAAGACACGCTCAAGTTCAGCACGGTAAATGCCGTGCACTCGATGAACGAAGTTTTTCCGCTGGAACGAGCGGCAGAGGCTTACGAGCGCATGATGAGCGGCAAGGCGCGCTTCCGCATCGTTCTTAATATCGGCTCGAAAGGCTAGAGCCAGCAGCCAGAGTCAGCCATAAACACAAACATCCGTTCATCGGGATGCCTTGCTCACACAAGCATCTGGAAAAGGGCGGAATGAAATACTCCAGCCTCAAATGGATTTGTTATCCAGTGATCAAGCAGGGGGTTTCATGTGGCGCACACTCCGGAAGTGGCGACGATAATGCCCCGGTGCAATTCGTAGTGCGCGCTGAAAGACGTTGCGCATCGAGTTCACGTTTCCGAAGCCGCATTCGTCCGCGATGGTTTCCATGCTGTTCTGACTTTCTTCCAATCGCCGCCGGGCTGATTCGACGCGCAGGCGCTCCACAAATTTTGCGGGCGTGGTCTTCATTTCTTTGGTGAAGACGCGGGCGAAGTTGCGCGGACTCATCGCTACGCGCTCTGCCAGCAGGGGCACGGTAAGCGGTTTGCGCAGGTTATCGAGCACCCATGCTTCCAATTCGCGCAACGGTTTTCGATCCGTCAGTTGGAGCGATAACGCGGCGCTGAACTGCGATTGGCCACCCGGCCGGCGCAGATAGAGCACCAGATTGCGAGCGACCTGCAGAGCGAGCCGCGAACCGTGATCTTCTTCGACTAACGCCAGCGCCAGATCCATTCCAGCTGTGACACCGGCGGACGTGTAAACATTTTCATCGCGAACAAATATTGGATCAGATTCGACCTGCGCATGCGGCGCGCGTTTGATCAAAGTGTGACACCAGTTCCAATGAGTCGTGGCACGCCGGCCATCGAGCAGCCCGGCTCGGGCCAATAGCATTGCGCCAGTGCAGACTGAGCCGACTCGCCGGATTCGTGGGGAGATCTTCTTTAACCAGCGCACAGCCTCCGGATTGATTTCATTCTGTTCGACTGCGTCGCCCCCGGCCACAAGCAGGGTATCGATCTTTCCGCGCACTTCCCGAAAGGTTCTATCCGCGGCGATTCGCAGACCGCAGTTGGCAACCAGCGATCGACGCGCAGAAATCGTGACCACTTCGACCGAATAAATCGGAGGCGATCCAGGATTCTCCCGAATGTGCATTTCCGATGCGCGGGCGAAGACTTGAAGCGGGCCGACCAAATCGAGAATCTCGACACCAGGTGCCGCCACGAACACGATCCGCCGCGTCCGCGGCTCCAATGACGGCTCAGCGTTATTAAGTACGGGTTTCGATTTCAATTAGAGGAACTGGATGCTGCTGAGCCGGGTGCGTGCGTGGTGACAAATTTTTCCGGGGCCGCGTCGAAAGTTTTCTTGTCGTCTTCCGAGCAAAAATAATAGGTCCCGTCCTTAAAGACAGATTTTGGCGCGATCTTTGGATCAACGTCCATTCCGCAAACTGGACAGAGCGGATGTTCGGCAGTTGAGACCGGGACCGTGGCATAGACTGAATTCGAATCCGGATTCATCCAGCCTTCGCCCTGATATTCCAGGTTGTAGGCGGTTGTCCGGGCGACCTCCCGACCGTAATAGCGTTCGACCACGCGCAGCGCGAGGTCGATTCCGGAAGAAAGACCGCCGGCTGTTGCCAGGTTTCCGTTCTCGACGAAGCGCGCGCCGCGCTTGAGCTGAACGTCCGGAAATTGAATGGCGAAACTTCCAAATGCGCCGTGATAGGTGGTCGCGGATTTGCCGGATAAGAGTCCTGTTTTCGCCAGGAGAAATGCGCCCGTGCAAACCGACATGGTGACATCGGTGGTCTTGCTCGATTCACGAATCCATTTCAGCGTCGCTTCGCTGGGGTCGCTTTGGGCAGGGATGACGATGACCTTTGGAGCGGGTGCGTTTGCAAAAGTGTAATCGGGAACGATCTGCAGTCCGCCGCCACTGGTGCGGATCGGTTTCTTCGTTTCGGCCACGGTGTACAGACGGAACGGCATATCTTGACGGCCCGGGATCATCACGTCATGGAAAACTTCCCACGGTCCGCAGAAATCGATTACCACCGCGCCGTCAGAAATCAGAAAGGCAACCGGAATCTGGCCACTGTCCGGAGGTTTGAGCAACCTTGTTTCGGCCGCGGCTTTGCTCCGATTCGAATGGTCCTCGGTTTTGGCCGGAGCTGCCGTCGCGAAGAGTGCTCTGAGCGCTAAAAGCCCCAGAGCAAGCACGAAGCCGAATCGTGCCACCCAGAAAACGAACTCTATTTTATCCGCTCTACGTGCATTCATGGTCCAATTTTCGGATGACAGATTAGTGGCAGCAATGACAACAATCATCATATTTCTGCCAACGCATGTTAAAGAGAAGGCACCTTTTCGTGCGTCATCACGCTCGCGGGTTGTGCGCGAGCCGAGAACAAACAACGTGCAATCGAGAGATATCAATGCACCCATTGATTAAGAAATGGTTGATGTTTTTTTTGCGGTGTTTTGATGTAAGCATGAACTAACGACCGCATTCAAAAATGAAATCGCACTACGATGTTGTAATCCTGGGAGCAGGTCACAATGGGCTGGTGGCGGCGAGTTATCTTGCGCGCGCTGGGTTGAGTGTCCTTCTTCTGGAGAAGAACGATTACATCGGCGGAGCAACGACTTCGCAGAAAGTCTTTCCCGATTACGACGCGCATTTGTCGCGTTATTCTTATCTCGTTAGTCTGTTCCCGGAGAAAATTATTCGCGATCTTGGATTGAACCTCGAGCTGCGTCGGCGCGCGACCGCATCGTTTACGCCATACATCCAGAATGGCCGCGATAATGGCTTGCTCTTGAGCAACGTCTCTGACGAGTTGAGTCGCCGGTCGATGTTCGATCTGACTGGCAATGACACCGAGCACGAACAGATGAAGAAATTTTATCATCTCTCGCGAGTGTTTGCCGAACAGGTCTGGGACACGATGCTCGAGCCGCTGGTCGCGAAAGAGGAGTTTCGGCGCCGGTTCGATGCCGATGATGTTGCGCGAGAAGCGTGGCGCAGTCTGGCCGAGGAACCGCTCGGGCGCGCAATCGAACGTTATTTGCAAAACGATTTGGTTCGCGGCCTTGTCTTTACCGACGCCAAGATCGGCGTCCTGACTCACCCACACGATCCCTCGCTCCTGCAAAACCGATGTTTTCTTTATCACCTCATCGGCAACAAAACAGGTGAATGGAAAGTTCCGGTTGGTGGGATGGGCAGCGTGGCGCGCGAGCTGGAACTAGCGGCACGTAAAGCGGGCGCCGAAATAATTACCAGTGTCACGCTTCGTGCGCTCGATGTAAGCCGGGAGAGAAAAACTGTCGAGTTCGAAGTGACAGAGAGGGCCGGCTCAATCCTTGCACCGGCTGCTCAAGAACGGCAGACAGTCGAGGCACAATATCTTCTGGTAAATTTTGGGCGAAACGTGTTGGCGAAGTTTATCGGCAAATTCTATCAGCCGGAGTCGACGGATGAAGGTTCGGTGTTCAAGACTAACATGCTGCTGCGTCGCCTGCCGAAGCTGAAAGCAGCGCGTTACGCTGCGGCCGAAGCGTTTTCCGGAACGTTCCATAGCGACGAAGGCTACAAACAAATGAACGTCAGCTACGACCAGGCATGCGAAGGGCGATTGCCGGATAAATGGCCGTGTGAAGTCTATTGCCACACGTTGACCGACGACAGCATTCTCGCGCCGGATTTACGGGAAAAGGGTTATCACACAATGACCTTGTTTGGACTCGACGCGCCATGGGGTTTGTTTGCGCGCGATAATAACGCGATGAGAAGGCTCGCGGAGAAGAAATTCATCGAAGGGATAAATCAATGGCTGGAGGCACCGCTGGAAGATTGTCTGGCGCTCGCTCGTGATGGCAGTCTCTGCATCGAAAGCAAAAGCCCGGTCGACATCGAAGATGCGCTCGGCATGTACCACGGCAACATCTTCCAAGACGCGCCGACGTTTCCCTTCGCCGAAACAAGAAGACAGGTGGGCGCGTGGGGCGTCGAAACGGAATATGAAAATGTGTTTCTCTGCGGCTCAAGTGCGCTGCGCGGCGGCGCCGTCAGCGGTATTCCCGGGCACAATGCAGCGATGAAGGTGCTGGGCGCAGTCAAACAGGGTTGATGGAGATCCTGTTCAGCTTATTCGTAATCGTATTCGTATTCTTGCTCTCGGATGCCGGAGTATTGAGTACGAATAGGAGTAGGAGTAAGAAAAGCGTTTGAAGGGCTAAATTTAGCTAAGAAATTCTGCGAGGGGTTCCATCGGCTTGGTGTGCGCGCAGAAAATCTTGAAAGCGGCCAGGATCGGCACGGCTAAAATGATGCCGACAATTCCCCACATCCAGCCCCAGAAAGTGAGCGAGAGCAGGATGATCACGGGGTTCAAAGTAAGTGAGCGTCCCATAACCCATGGGGTGATGAAGCTGCCCTCCAACGTGCCAAAAGCGAGATAGACGGCAGGAAAGATCAGAGCGTACCCGAGGCTATCGAAGCTCAAGACGGCGCCGATGGTCATGCAGATGATGCCTGCGAGAGCGCCCAGGTAAGGGACGAAATTGAGCAGTGCGACCATCACACCCCACATTACCGGGTTGGGCAGACCGAGCAGTCCCACCGCGGTTCCGACGGCCAAGCCAAGGCAGGTATTAATCGCTGTGATAGTGAAGAGATAACGCGAGACGTGCGATTCGATGTCGTGCGCAATGCTGACGGCTGTCTTCTTATCTGAGAGCGTGGGCAGCAACTTGACCAGCTTGGCAATGAAGGCCTGGTCGTAGACGAGCAGGAAATAGAGTAGGATCGACAACAGAACAGCGCTGGCGATGAACTCCGGCGTGCGCACGAAAAACATCTCCGTAATGGGATGCCGCTTCACTTCGACTTTGGGCGCGGTTTGGGGTTCAGGGGCCGCGAGCTTCTCGATTTCGCCCGTCGCCTGCGTCACTTGCGCTACCGATTCTTTTACCGGCAAGAGCTTATGTTCCAGTTCCGTCAAACCGGCCGGTGCTTTTTGGAGCCATCCCACCGCGGGCGTGGCCAGAGCTGTGATTCCATAACCGACAAGTGCAAGAAGTCCGATAAGGATGAACGCCGCGCTCACCGACAGCGGAATCTTCAATTTGGCGAGTACACGCACTATCGGCCGAAACAGAAAGCTGAGCAGCAGCGCAAGAACGATCGGCAACAGGATCGAACGCATGAAGTAGATGGTGTAGAAGACTGCGAGGATAAACAGACCGGTGAGAGCGATCGATCTAACATCGAAAGGTCTCTGCAAGAGCTCGGCGATGCGAAGACGGGCGTCGGAGGTACCCTTCTCAGACTCGCGTGGGTCATCGAGTACTTGTGTTTGGGTGTGCCCTTCGTTCGTCGGTAACCTCATCTCCTGAGGTGAATCGCATGCCGACTGGCGTTTACGCGCCTGCGCAATTGGGCGGCAAAAGTTAGTGCCGAGGTTGCCGGCGACATCTTTGCATCGCGTCCACCTGCTTCCGCAACTGGACGATGATCAGCTGCCAACGCTGTGCGAAGCAAACTGATTTACTTCTTTCTCGAACCGGTTGAGCGAGAGCCCGGTGGATTCGGGCGAGTAACGTAACGCAATGTAAGTGTTCGAGATCTGTCGAATGCGGTCGGATTCCTTCGGCAATAATTGGGCGGCCCGCCTTGAGAAATCGGATGGACCCTCCCACGGATTGCGCCGCACACCGAGCCGGGCAGCCTTGCGACAAAAACGCTCATACAACGCCTTCACCCGGTCCAGACGCGAGCGCGTCCGCAGTTGCATCCAGCCGGCATAAATCACGAGCAAAGCGGCAGCGATAAAGAGGATCTCGGTGATGAGTAAAAATGGTTTACGGCTGGCGATTCCAACGGAAGCCAGCAATGACTCCTGCACGTCGGCGTCGAAACCAAGGACGCGCGTGTCCCACTCGTAATTCAGTGTCTCCCAAGCCAGCCGGATGTTGGTGAATATCGCCGATTGCGTCAGCCGTGTGGCGAATGTGCTTCGGCGAGCTTCCATTTCTCCGGAAGCGACGCGTCTCGCGAGGAACGAGTTGAGATCGAGACTGGCCCGTCCAGGGGCAACTGCGGTGGTTGGATCCACTCGCGTCCATCCGCTGTCCGGGAGCCAGACCTCGCACCAGGCATGGGCGTCGGACTGTCGCACGAGAAAGAATCGGCCCAGATCGTTGTACTCACCCCCCAGATAGCCGACGACAACACGCGCGGGAATTCCAGCCAACCGCATCAGGGTGGCGAAACTGGCGGCGTAATGTTCGCAAAATCCGATTCGACGATGAAAGAGAAATTGGTCCAGATCGTTCTTCTTGTATTCGCCTGGCGACAATGAATAGCGAAACCTTTGCGTCCGGAAAAACTGGAGCGCGCTGCCTACTATGGCGCGTGGATCCGAATTCTGGGCGATCCAGGATTGTGCCAGCTCGTGCACGGCCGGACTGATCGATGCCGGCACCTCGAGCGCTTCCTCACGTTCGCGCGATCGGAGTTCTTTTCCGGTCACATCGGAGGATGAAACGACCTCATAGCGACGCGGCTTTCGAATCGGCTGAACGCTCCAGAGGTAATTGCCACGCGCAAGCATCGTCTTGGGAGGAACGTCAAACGGCCGATCGAGTGCGAACATCCAGCGGCCACCATGCGGTGCGATTGTAATCCGCTGTCGAATTGCTTTGTCGCCCGGCGATTGGGTAGAGGAGACACGGCGCGCGGCAGGAGCGTAAGGAGCGCGCCATTCCATTCCTTCGCAATGCCACATGACTGCTCCGCGCCAATACATGGGACCCGGCGGTCGAGTCTTGCGGTCAGGAAAGTCCGCGCGGAAAGCGATGTCCGGAGAATTTGTGAGAGATGCAATGCTGCCCGGAGAAAGCCGATCGGAAAAACCGAAAGCGGCCGAACGGAGGTCGATTTCAAACCGGAAGCCGGTATTTATTCGGGGAAACAAAAGAAACAACAGGACGATGAGCGGCGCCGCCTGAGCGAGGAGTCTGCAGGTCGCACCTACCGGCGACCAGAAAGACCCTGCGGACGATCCGCCGTGAAACTGGACCAGCGCGACAAGCAGCAATGCGAATGCGACCAGAAGACAAAGCGCGATCAGGAAATCCTGGGAGAGAAAAAATCCGCACAGACAAAGCACCCAGCCGATCATCACCATGACTTGGAACTCGCGCGCGGTGTGCGCTTCCAGAATCTTGAGTGACATGAGGACAACGAGAACAGAAACGCCAGGCTCAATTCCCTTGAGGGAACCATAACTGAAAACGACGGCTGCCAGTGTCACCGCCGCCAGAACGACTTTCCAAATCGCAGAGCGAAGGCGATAGCCTTTTGGTTCCATCCAAAATTTCATTGTGAGGGTGAGCAGAAAAAAACTTGGAACCCAGGTCGCGAGAGAACCGAACATTGGCGGAAGCGTGAAGAGCAATGCAGCCGCCAGCCAAAGCAGCGGTTGTCGCGGAATACTCCTGTCCCTCGGTGTCTTCACTGAAACCGTGTAAGTGCGCGCATGCACTGGTGAAAATGTGGTTCGCCAAATGCCGGCGCAATCTCAGTGCCTGGCAAGCGAAGGCCGTAGGGACGCCGGGCGCGTTCGGCTTCGATCACCCAAAGCGCGAGCTGCGAAAGCCTCTTTTCCACGTCGGCAAAATGGAGAGCAGAAAAATCGAGATCCACGGAGCCCTCCGCTTCAGCTGCAAATTGTTTTGTCATGAGCGCCTGCCCGCGCGCCACGGCTTTCCAATCGATGTGACGTTGGGACTCGCCCGGCACGTAGGCACGTACCCCGGCAAAGTCTTCGCCTTCTCCAAAGTCCGCTTGTGGCCGGCTATGTGGCGGGCGCGCCCGACTCGAGGGGAGCTGGAGCTCTCCGGCAGGCTTGGGATACACAACGTAAGTTTGGGAGGTCGCAAACTTTTTTAAGACGCGGACAAAACCGAGTGGATAAAAACTCGTCAGGCACAGTGTTCCTATTTCATGTTCGCCGCGCTGTTGTGCAGGAAATCGAAGCGTAACACGCGCGGCTTTGCCTGCTGGGATCCGATCTACACGTTTGCGTTCCTGGCTTGAGCCCGAGGAAGTGACGTTAATTCCATGCCGTGTTGCGCGCGATCCATTCACGATCTCGACCGGAAGCGAGACCTCCTGGCCGGCGAACGCCGGCTTCACGGCTTCGAGAGCCACCGTTACACCTGCGAGGTTGATCAGGGTGTGCGGAATCGAAACCAAAGAGACCGCAGTCAGAGCGAACAGGATCAGATAAGCTGCTGCACTATTTTGACTTGAGGCCGCGTACCACATCGCGACCAGAACAAACAGCAGGCCGCCAAAACTTGCGGTAGGATAGACGGAAGGGAATTTTCTCTGTTTCACGGGACCGGCACGCTGTGCAGCAGATTGTCAGCAAGTGTGCGACCACTTTGTCCCGGCTGCTCGATATCGTGTCCCAGCCGATGCGCCATGACTGCGATTCCCACTGCTTGAATATCTTCGGGGAGGACCATGTCGCGTCCGCTCATCAGCGCCAATGCCTGAGATGCATGCAACAACGCGAGACCCGCCCGCGGAGACAATCCGGTGGTGTGACGTTGCCGCGAGGCATCGAGCAAATCCTGCAGGTAATCGAGCAGCGCAGGTGAAGCGTGCACGTTTCGCACGCTATCTTGAATTTCGAGCAATGTCTGTGGGCTAAACACCGGTTTCAATTCTTTCAGCATCTCGCGGCGATCCATGCCCAGGAGCATTGCGCG
>Ga0207701_10002758_pt1 | contig 18125 bp, 16 predicted proteins | sample KBSSwiSSwithPhiX_FD_184294 | JGI IMG/M metagenome (GOLD analysis project Ga0207701, IMG submission 184294) | Switchgrass rhizosphere bulk soil microbial communities from Kellogg Biological Station, Michigan, USA, with PhiX - S5 (SPAdes) (version 2) | ecosystem: Environmental > Terrestrial >... | reverse complement strand
GAGGATCATCAACGAGCGGCTCGCAATGATCGGCGAACGGAAGCGATACCAGTCGCCTTCCGGTGAGCCAGCTGTTGATTCGGCAGAACACCAGAGCGTTGGTGAGGTCAGCGGAAGGCGAGGACGTCGACAAGCCGACAGGTTCGTAGCCGTAAGTTCTGCGTAACGCCTCGAGCCATTGCACCGAGTGGAAGATGGATGCGCGTCGATGTGTGTCGACGAGGGCACTCCAGCGTGGATCGGTCAATGGATTGAGGGAATGGACCATAATCTTTCGCGGTTACACGGCTCGCGAATGCCCCCCAAAAGAAACCGCGCTACCGGCATGCGCCGGTGGCGCGGTTCGACGATACGACAGCGAGTTTGGTTAAGAGCGGGTCCGGCGGAGCTTTCGATAGCCGCAGCTCCCGCGCCGGCAGCGATGATCAGAGGGCCAGTCGCTGGTTCAGGCACTGGGACGATTGAGTTCGCTGCTAGGCAAATCGCCGGCAGCGCCAGCGTCCCTGATCATCAAGAATGCACGACTCGACCTAAATAGTGGTTGGCAGGGCGGCCGTTGCCGGCTGCGCCCGTGGACTCTAGTGCTGCCACTTTGGCCGAATCCTCGACAGCGTGCGCGTGCTGGAAGACCTCCGCCCCCGTCGTCTCTATGCGCACGGTGTAAGCGATCGGGAGCTGGTCCAAGATTGCGGCGACCGCCTTGAGTAGCGCTGGGGCAAAGAGCCGCTCATCTTCAGACGTCAACGACGAAACGAACCGAATGTCCATACGACTCCACACTCTCGCTCGATGGCGGCAGAGAAACAGGGACGTGCAGGGCTAAGCGTCGATGTGACGATTTTGCAATCGGCGTTCCCCCGTTTGCCAACGTGAACTCCCTGTAAATACAGGGGATTTATTAATGGCGGCTGAAGATAGGACCAACTAACGCGCAAAAACTCTGCGCGCGTAGGGACTTCTGGATTTTCAAATCTGCAACCGAGCTGGCGGTCGCGTGTAATTGACCGGTTACCTAGGGAAACTCGCGCTGCAGACGGTGTGGAATGTGTCAACCCCGTGGCACATGGCGTGCTTTAGTCCAGCTCTTCTATGTCTTCGGATTTGGGCGCGACCCCGACGCCAAGCCGGCCAACCGCTCCCGCCGATGAAATGCAGGCGGTTCGGGCGCTCGCGATGCGGGTCGCCGCTCAAGTGACGTTGGCTCGCGCCATCGAGGCAGTCAGCACCAGCCTCGCGACGTTTCTCAACGCGCCGATCGCCTTGCTGTCGAGAGATTCTCTGTGGTGGCGTTTCGAGACTCACGCGTTCCCCGAGACAGCGACGATCAACGCGTTGGCTAAATTTCGGCAATCGGAGACGACTGAAGATCCAGTTAAACAGCTGCAGGAGGATTCGGGACACGCGTGGACCGCGGTTAGTCTCGGCACGTTCGGCGATCGTGATTGGGCCTTGCTCCTGCCCGGGCAGTCGGGTGCATGGGCAGAGCGCCCCGGATTCGAACAACTCGTCGAAAACGTCGGTTGGAGCCTGGGACAAGTGGCAAACAAGGAACTCGCTGACTACGCGAATCAGTTCCAGAGAAGGCTTCACGCCTTCAATCGCCGTTTGACACGGGAATGCGACCCGGACAAATTGAATTCGCTCGTTCTGAAGACGCTGGCCAGCCAGGTGCGGGCCGAGACCGGTGCCTTGGCGCTCTTTGTCGGCGCTGAAGACGCCCTGGCAATCGTTGCGACCACGGGATACCCACTGTCGGTCGTTGAACACTTGCGCATTCGTCCAGGTGACGGACTGATTGGCTCCGCCTACAAATCCGGGAAAGCGATAGTTGCTGACTGCGGCAGTGGACCGAGGCGTCTGCGTTATCGGACCGATTCCTACATGGTGTTGCCGATCATCGCCGGCCAGGAGCGGCTCGGTGTCATCGCGCTCACCGATCGGGCGGACGGGCGCCGGTTTGATGCCCGCGATTTCGCGTCGGCGCGCGTCATGGTTTCGACCGCAGCGTCGGCTTTTAGTCGTCAAGGTTTGCATGCTCGCTTGGCGACACTCACTGAACTCGCCACGGTGGATCCGGTCAGTGGACTGTTCAACCGTCGATACCTCGAAACTCGACTCGAGGCGGAGGTCGAGCGTGCGCGGCGCCAGGGGCAGGATCTCGCGCTGCTGCTCATAGACATTGACGACTTCAAGCGGGTCAATGACACGCGGGGCCACCTCGAAGGCGACCGGATCCTGAGGGATGTCGCCGATCTTCTTCGCGACGGCGTTCGAATATTTGACGTGTGTGCCCGTTACGGCGGAGAGGAGTTCGTTATCGTCATGCCCGCCGCATCAGCACTGGTGGCGCAGCAAGTCGCGGAGCGCATTCGACTGCGAGTCGAGCGCAATTTCAGCAACGATTCTCCGGCGGTGACCGTGAGCGTCGGCGTCGGGATGCTGGATAGTGCCACTACCGCGGATGAACTTATCGACGTCGCCGATCGCGCGATGATCGCCGCGAAGAAGGCAGGGAAAAATTTGGTCTGGACCGCCAATCACCAAGTCCGAAGGCTTCCGTAGGATTGGTTAGGTGAAAAAGCCGTCACCGAACGACATTCGCATCGGTGGCGGCGGGAAAGTCCTGTGGCTCGCTCTAGTTGTTGATCGAGAGCCCAAACCGGCGGCGTGCGGCCGCGAGTCCCCCAACCGCTAGCAGCACGAGGAAGCCCGAAGCTGGCTCTGGCACGGGCGCGACCGTCCCCGTGTGGCTGATCGACGTAATGGTGACCTTTCCATTGGCTGCCGCGATATCGTTAAGATCGATCACACCGTATCGCGTGTTGTCCAGGTTCTCGTAGAGGTAATGCTCGTACACCGCGTTACCCACCTTCACCAGGAACACGACTGGGTCGGTGATTCCGAATGCGGAGAAATCGATTGCCCACAAATTGGAGCCATCAACCTCGTTCGCCACCTCGACGAACGAACTCTGGCCGCTGATGTCGATCTTTTGGTAGGTCAGAGTGCTCTCGTCGTACCCGTAGTTGGTGACCATGTAGTCAATCAGGAAGTCTCCTTCCGCAGCATCGCTGTTCCCGATATTGTCGTATCCATCTATCAGCTTGTCCTCGACCGCTACTGTGTTGTAGTCGATGGTGTCAGCTCGCGCCTGCGCGGCAGCAAAGGCGAGTAGAGGGCAGAGCAAAAAAGCGGGGCGAAACAGTTTGAGCATCCGATCCTAGCTTTCCAGAGTAATCGTGCGGGATACACCGAGTCCGCTTGGGTGTAGCAACAAAACTGCCACATCAGCGGTATGCACAGGTCGGGTGCCATTGGCCTATAAATAACTGACTGCAAATGACTAGATCGCTACTAACCAAGCAGGCCACAGGTGCGGTGTGGCGGCAAAGTATCTGACCCCGCAGACTTATTTCTCCAAGCCGGTTAAAACAGCGATCTTCTTTGTTATTAGGTCTTTAGCTCGACTGTAAGAGGTGTCGTTCGTCCTGCCGCGACGAGCGCGCGAATCGCCCTCGCCAATGATCTTGGATGGTGTCGAATCTTGACTCCGCCCCACTCGATTGCAAGATCGCATTCCACAACCTGCGCCCGGCCGGCACAACGCAGCAACTTTTCGGCGACAACTGGTTCTGAGCCGCGCGCGGCATACAACTGCGCCGCGTCATCGTCGATTGGCCGACGATTGACCAGGATGTAGTCAAAGAGATCGAATCCCGTGTGCGATCGGATGACTCGCAGATGATCGTCGAGCGTGTAGTGCTCGGTCTCTCCCGGTTCGGTCATCAGATTCGCGACATAGATCCGCACCGCATTGACGCCGTGAATGGTCGCAGCGACACCCTCAATCAACAGATTCGGCAGCACGCTCGTATACAGGCTGCCAGGTCCGATAACGATGCCATCGGCATTCACAAGCGCGGCGAGGGTCTCAGGCAGCGGCCGCGGACTAGGGTGAAGTGATAGGCGACGAACAGGAGAGACGTCGCCCACGATCTCTGTCTCTCCATTCACAGTCTTCCCTGATTCGAGTTCCGCGCGAAGCCGCACATCCTCGAGCGTTGAGGGAAGCACGCGGCCGCGCGAACCGATCATCGATCCGAGTTGCTCGATGGCGCGCGAGAAATCACCTGTCTGCTGAGCGAGCGCTGCCAGCAGAAGGTTGCCGACGGGGTGCCCGACAACTCCCGGACCTTCATTGAGTCGATGCTGAAGCAACTCCCTGAACCGCGAGTCGCGGTCGATCAAAGCAAGCAGACAATTTCGCGCGTCACCCGGCGGGAGAATTCCCAACTGTTGCCGAAGGAAGCCTGAGCTACCTCCGTCATCGGTCACAGTGACGATCCCGGTCACCGCGTACGGATCCTTTTCACTTTTCTCCGCGGCGAGTTCCGCGAGACCCTCGAGCACCGCTGGCAACCCGGTCCCGCCACCGAGTGCGACGATGTGTGGTGCGCGACCGCGCTCGTTCCGTTCGATCGCGCGCAGGACTCCGCGAGAATGCGGCGCCGCTTCGATATCCGTTGGCCGGCGAATCGGAAATGCCATCGACGATGTTCGGTGGCAACCGTCGTGCCGAGAAAGGGCGGCTCACATACAGTCGGCAAAGCCAAAAACAGAATCAACACGAACTAAAGTCTCCGCGAAGTCGGAATTCCGCTTCTTTAGCTCAGCGTGCAGCCGCGTGAAAACCTGATCCATAGGGTACTCGGAGCCAGTATCTCGATCGCGCCGCTGTAATCCCTTCAGATGATTAGATATCGCGTCTTTAGTCTCCCTTTTACTTGACATCCTCAGGTTGAGGCTGTGTAATCTTGGGTTTCCGCATTCGTCCTATGGAACTGCCGTCACTGCTTGGCGAGACCACCGCCATCCGCGCACTCAACGAAGAAATAACGTATGCGTCACGTTGTGACGCGAAGGTTCTCATCACCGGTGAAAGCGGCGTCGGCAAGGAAGTCGTCGCTCGTCTCATTCACGCCAACAGCACGCGCCGGCGTGCCCCGCTCATCACCGTCAATTGCGCGGCGCTTTCCGACACGCTCCTCGAGACGGAGCTTTTCGGACACGTGCGGGGCAGTTTCACTGGCGCGTATCGCGATCGGCAAGGAGCCTTGGAACTCGCGCATCGCGGCACCGTGTTCATGGACGAAGTCGGAGAGACCAGTCCGCGCATGCAGGGACTGCTACTGCGATTTCTCGAGGCCGGCGAAATCCAGCGCGTCGGGTCCGACGCGATTCAATCGCGCGTCGATGTCCGCGTGATCGCGGCGACCAACCGACAACTCGTCGACAGCGTTGCGGCGAAGACGTTTCGTGAGGATCTCTACTATCGGTTGAATGTCATTCACATCCGCGTGCCGTCGTTGCGCGAGCGCCGCGAAGACATTCCGACGTTTTTCGAATTCTTCCTCGACCAGTTCAGCCGTCAGTACGCGGTGAACAAGCCAACCGTGTCGCCGGCGACGCAGTCGCTGCTGTCGGAATATGCGTGGCCGGGAAACGTGCGGGAACTGAAGAACATCGTCGAACGGCTCGTCGTCCGGGCGACGGATAATCCGATCGAGCCTCGCGACCTGCCGCTCGAGGTTCTGCGTGGAACGTCCGCTGAGCAGCATCCGCACGCACCCGCGGCGACACCGACGGTCTCGAGTGCGCCCGCGCGCTCGGCAGCCGATGCGCTGTTCGAGCGCATGGTCAACGGGGGAGAGTCGTTCTGGTCGGCCGTGTATGCGCCGTTCATGTCGCGCGATCTCACGCGAGACGATGTGCGCGCGATTGTTCGGCGCGGGCTCGAACGAACAGGCGGGAACTATCGAGTGATGGTCGAACTGTTCAACATGCCGATTGACGACTACAAGCGGTTTCTCGGCGTACTACGGAAGTATCAGTGCCACATGCCGTTCCAGCAGTTTCGATCCGCGGCGGGCACCCGAACGACGCGCGAGGAAGCTGGAGAGGCGACGCAACCGATTGCGTGAACGTTGTCAATGTTCAATGTTGAATGACCAATGTTCAATGTGATCGCACATTGCGCATTGAACATTGCGCATTGAACATTCCAGAGTCAATGCCCATCCCCCGAATTTGCCTGTCGAAGGATCGCTAGCAGCTGCGCCCCGGTGACGGGTTTCACAACGTAGGTGGCGCCGACGTGCTCGGCTTCCGTCCGCAGCACCGGATCATCAAATCCCGAGAACACGACCAAGCGGATGTCGGGGTAGGTGTCTCTGCCGATGACGGCAAGTTGCAGACCGTTGAAGGCGCCAAGCCGCACGTCGGTGATCAACGCATCGAAGCGAGTTGTTTGCAGGACGCGCCGGGCTTCTTCAAAACTGCTGTAGGCGCGAACATCCTGGTCGGCTTCGAGAAACGATCGCTCCAGCGCCTCGAGGAGCGACGCATCATCGTCGACGATGAGAATCTTCTGGCGTGGGGCGGTCTCAGACATCGGCACTTCGCGCATGCATTCCCCGGACCGCTTGTCAATAGGTACTAAGACCGAGGAATAATAGTTTCGGAGGCGACGATTTCCGGGTATATGCCTCCCATTGAGGCTAACCCGTTGGCCGCCCGGACGCAATCTTAACCTTTGGGTGAACGGCGCCGTTATTGCACAGGTCTTAACGGTGACCGTCATGGGTATTCCAGACCCTAGACTTGAGAACTACCTGATCAGCAACGCGCACTCGCGTGCTGCCGAGCTCATCGCGTCGTTTGCTTCCGTTCAGCCCACCGAGAATCCCGAGATGGCGGCCCGGATCAGCGGGGTATTGGACGAGTACTGCACGTCTCTCCTGACGGACCTCCGGCGCGCGGTGGAGAGAATCGACGCTCCGGAGGCCGAGTGGCTGCGCGAGCACTATTTGCGACTGATCGTGGATTTTGCCACGGGCTTGCGCGACGCGATTGCGGATTCTGCGTCACGGCACGCTGCCGCGCAGGTCGTTCAGTGCAAGGTGCTCGAACACGAACGGAATCTTCGTGTTGCCCTGGATTCGCACGGTGGTTTGACCGCCACAGTGCCTGCTACAACTGCCGCGCAGCCGATTGAACCCAATGGCGTGAAAGTGTCGCCGAGCAACTAGTCGAGATCGTACCGAACTCAGTCGATCGAGATACTCCCCAGCTTACAAGGTGATACAACCTGCTCGGCCCCCGAGCTCGTATCGCTGGGCTACACTCACGAACGTGCTTCTGATTACGTCACCTCGATTCGAAGAGCACGTGACACCGCCGGGGCATCCGGAGCGGATGGAACGCGCCCACGTCTTCGATGCGGTTGCCGCGCGTTGGACTGGCATCGGTATCGCGTCGACGGCGCCGCGTCCCGCATCGCGCGACGAACTCATCCGCGTGCATTCCGCTGAATACCTCGACGCCGTTGCTCTGTGTTCAGGTCGCGCAGTGATGCTCGATCCAGACACGTTCACCTCGCCAGAAAGCGTGGAGATTGCTGCGCTCGCGGCGGGCGCAACCATCCAGGCAGCGGAGCATGCAATCGCAAACCATGAACCGGCGTTTGCGCTCGTCCGGCCTCCCGGTCATCATGCGGAGCGCGATCGCTCAATGGGGTTTTGTCTCTACAACAACGTCGCCGTCGCCGCCGCATCTGCAATTGCGCGCGGAGTCGGCCGCGTCGCGATCGTCGACATCGACGTGCATCACGGAAACGGGACGCAATGGATGTTCTACGACGATCCCAAAGTTCTCTACGTTTCGACACACCAATATCCCTTCTACCCAGGAACAGGTGCTGCCAACGAAATCGGAACCGGTGAAGGTGCTGGATTCACGTTCAACGTTCCACTCGAGATGGGCGCAACCGATGCGGATTACGCGCTGGTTTATCGCGCAGCGATCCTTCCAGTGCTGGACGCGTTCGCGCCCGAGCTCGTGTTGGTGTCGGCAGGCTTTGACGCACACGAACGTGATCCGCTGGCGTCCATGCGCGTCACGACTGAAGGCTACGCATCACTTGTGAAGCAACTGATCGGCGCCTCGCGAAATGGATCGATCGCCTTTGTGACCGAAGGTGGATATGACCTCGGCGCTCTTGCTGACTGTCTCGATGCCGCCATCGCTGAAGCATCAGGGAAGGCGGTCGAAACTGGCGGGACGGTGTCCGGCGCGGCCGCCACAAATGGGTCGACTTCGCGCGCCGAACGCGCGCTTGAAGCGGTGCGAGCCGCCCAGAAGGGCCACTGGCAGGCGTTATAGAAGCTATAATTGATGGATCGTGGCCGACTACAAACCCCAGACAATCGAGAAGAAATGGCAGGAGAGGTGGCGCGAGAGCCGCGCATTCGAGGTTACTGAAGATCCGTCAAAAGAGAAGTTCTACTGCCTCGAGATGTTCGCCTACCCGTCGGGGCACGCGCATGTCGGTCACGTCCGTAACTACATGATCGGCGACGTCGTCGCCCGCATGAAGCGCATGCGAGGCTTCAATGTCCTGCACCCGTTCGGGTGGGATGCCTTCGGTCTGCCCGCGGAAAACGCGGCCATCAAGAACCGCACACACCCGGAAACCTGGACGCTCGAAAACATTGCCCACATGAAAGGGCAGCTCCAACGTCTGGGCATCAGCTACGCGTGGGAGCGCGAAATCGCCACGTGTCTGCCCGACTATTACCACTGGAACCAGTGGGTATTCCTGAAAATGCTCGAGCGCGATCTCGCGTATCGTCGCCGCTCGACGGTCAACTGGTGTCCGAGCTGCAACACCGTCCTCGCGAACGAACAGGTGATCGACGGAGCTTGCTGGCGCTGCGGCACGACGGTAACGACGCGTGAGCTGGAGCAGTGGTTTTTCCGGATCACGCATTACGCAGACGAACTGCTCGACGCGACCGACGCGCTGACCGACTGGCCCGAAAAGGTTCTGACGATGCAGCAGAACTGGATTGGGCGATCAGAAGGGGCTCGTGTGCGCTTTGCGTTGGCCGCGCCCGCGGCGAGCGAGCAACCAGGAGCCAAGAGCCAACAGCCGGCAGCCATTGAAGTCTTCACCACCCGCATCGACACCATCTATGGGGCCAACTTCCTCATTCTGGCACCGGAGCATCCGCTGGTTCAGGAGTGGAGCAGGGAAGCCGGAGCTGACGAGTTCAGACGAAACCTGCAGCGATTCCAGGCGCAGGATCGCAACGCGCGGATGATCGGGGAGATCGAGAAGGAAGGATTCGATACCGGGCGCGCCGCGATCAACCCGTTCACCGGCAAGCCCGTGCCGATCTGGGTCGCGAACTTCGTGTTGATCGAGTACGGCACAGGCGCAGTGATGGGTGTCCCGGGACACGATCAGCGTGACTTCGAATTTGCGAAGAAGTACAACCTGCCGATCACGATCGTCGTTCAGCCTGAAGGTGAAAAGCTTACTCTCGAGACGATGACGGAGGCGAAGCCGGGAGCCGGGAAACTGGTGGACTCTGGCGAGTACAACGGCCTCAATTGGGAAGAAGCCAATCACAAGATGACCGTCGACGCGGAGGCGAGAGGGATTGGTGAAGGGACGGTTCAGTATCGGCTGAAGGACTGGGGCATCTCGCGACAACGGTATTGGGGAACGCCGATACCGGTCGTCTACTGCGAGTCATGCGGGATGGTTCCTGTTCCCGCCGACGATCTGCCCGTCATGCTCCCGAAGATTGCCGAGTTCAGCGGGCGCGGAGACTCGCCGCTGGCGCAGGTGCCGGAGTTCGTCAACACGACCTGTCCGAAGTGCGGGAAACCTGCCCGCCGTGAAACCGACACGATGGACACGTTTGTCGATTCCTCGTGGTACTTCTTCCGCTTCTGCGACCCGCAGAATTCGGACTTGCCGTTCGATCCCGAGAAAGTTGCGTACTGGGGCCCCGTCGATTTCTACAGCGGCGGCGTCGAGCACGCGATCCTGCACTTGATCTATTCGCGCTTCTTCACGCGCGTCTTCCGCGACCTGGGAATGACGACGCTGAGCGAGCCGTTCGCGCGGCTGCTGACGCAGGGGATGGTGCTGAAGAACGGCCAGGTGATGTCGAAATCCAAAGGAAACGTCGTCGATCCCGATGACATGATCCAGAAGTACGGCGCCGACGCGCTCCGCTTGTATGTGATGTTTGTTGCGCCGCCTGAAAAAGAGATCGAGTGGACCGATGCGGGTCTCGAAGGTAGCTGGCGCTTTCTGGCTCGCGTGTGGCGCATGGTCGATTCACTGGCCGACACCATTGGTGGAGAAGGAATTCCGAGCCCCGCACAGGTCGAATTGAATGACGGGGAGCGTGCCCTGAGGCGGAAGACGCACGACACGATTCGTCGCGTCACGCTGGACCTCGATCCACGAGTGCACCTGAACACGGCGATCTCGGGATTGATGGAACTGGTCAACGAGCTCTACGCGTTTTGCAACAACAGCGACTGTCTCCGCATCGGCCAGACGGCTACTGATGTTGGGTCAGTTGGCGTCGTTGAGCGCGCGGCGACCGTGGCGGTATTGAAAGAGTCGGTCGAAGCCCTGGTGAAGATGATTTCGCCGTTTGCCCCGCACATGGCGGAGGAGTTGTGGGAAAGACTCGGGCATTCGGGTGGCATTGTCGCCGCTGGTTGGCCGATGTTCGATGAATCGGTTGCGAAAGCGGAGGAAGTTGTCATCCCGGTGCAGATCAACGGCAGACTCCGCGCCCGGCTAACCGTGCCGGCTGACGTTTCCGAGGAGCAGCTGCGTCAGATCGCGCTATCAGATCCGGCAGTCGTGAAGCATCTCCAAGGCAAGACGGTGCGTAAGGTCGTAATCGCCAACGGACGTCTCGTCAGCATCGTCGCGAACTGATCATGTCCACTCGCCGTGAATTCCTTCGTGCCGCATCGTTGATGGCGTCAGGACTGGCGCTGCCTGCATGTGGCTATTCGCTGGCCGGCCGAGGCTCGTTCCTGCCCGCTTCAATCAAGGTCATTGGCGTGCCGATGTTCACCAACAACACGCCGATCTTCGAAGTCGAGAAGCGAATCACTCCGCGGGTTATTTCGGAATTTATCGGACGCGGTAAGTACACGGTGAAGCCGGACGCGAACAACGTCGACGCGTTGCTGACCGGGGAAATCTCCTCGATTTCGGTTACGCCTGCGACGTTCACCGACGAGCGGCAAGCATCGAAATACGTGATTACCGTCGTCACCAAGATCGAGTTCAAGGATGTCAAGGCCGACAAAGTCTTGTGGTCGAATCCCTATCTCGCATACCGCGAGGATTATGAGGTGTCGAACACGGCCAGCATCACCGATCCAGCCGCATTCCTGGGCCAGGATGTCAACGCACTCGACAGGCTCGCTATCGAACTGGCGCGCAGCATCGTGAGCGCTATTCTCGAGGCGTTCTAAAGTCACATGCAGTCGACGCCGCAGGCTGTGCGCAAGCAGCTCGCGCAAGGCAAACCCGATCCCGTCTACGTCATCATCGGCGATGATGACGTGGAGATGTCGCGTCTTGCGACGGATATTTCCGCGCTGATCGAAGACGAACTGCGCGCATTCAATCTCGAGCGGATGTATGCGACTGATAAATCCGTCACGCCAGCGGCGATTGTCGAATCCGCGCGCACGTTTCCGATGCTCGGCGACCGGCGAGTTGTCGTCGTGCTGCGCGCTGAGCGACTGCTGAAACCGAAACGCCGTGGAAAGGCGGCGGAGGAAGCGATTGCCACCGAGGACGACGAGCCGGCCGGAGACGTTGAAGTCCTCGAGGCCTATCTGAAGGAACCCGAGTCGCGCACCACGCTCGTGTTCGTGGCAGCCGACGTCGATCGGACGCGTCGCCTTTATAAGACGCTGCACAAACAAGCGACGATCGTCGAGTGCTGGGGACTCAGAGGGGTGAAGGACGGGAAACCGGATCTGCGGCAGGTGGCGCGCGTGGCTGAAACACTGGTGCGGCAGGCGGTTACCGACGCCGGGCAGCAAATCGACTCGCGGGCGTCGCGTCTCATTGCCGAGCGGGCCGGGACCGACATCGCAACGTTGCGCGGCGATGTCGAGCGACTCCTGCTCTACAGCGCCGGAAAGCCAAAGATCGAGCTGAAGGATGTGCAGGAAATCGTCAGCGACGAGACGGCGCAGGACGATTGGGCCGTGACGACCGCGATTCAGCGCGGCGACACGGCCGAAGCTCTCCGGCAGCTCGGCCTCGCGCTGGAGTCCGGCGGGGTGCCCTACATGATTCTGGGGCAGCTCGGATGGTTTGTCCGAGAAAAGCTGTCGATGTCGGATCCGCGACGCGTCCCGGCCGCCGTGGACGCGTTGTTTCGTACCGATATCGACTTGAAGAGTTCGGGAGGCGATCCGCGCGTGCTGCTCGAACGCCTGGTGGTCGAGTTAAGCAGCCGCTGACTTCTTGGCGACACGGCTCGCGAGACGTGACTTGTACCGTCCCGCGGTGTTGCGATGAATGAGCTTCTTCGCAGCCATCTTGTCGACCAGCGAAATCGTGTCGCGAAGGGCATCCTTGACCTTCGCCGGATCATCCGAATCGATCGCGGCGCGGATATCGCGAAGCGCGCTGCGAAGGCGCGAGCGGAGCTGACGGTTGTGCTCGCGCCGTTTGACGTTCTGACGGTGCGCTTTCAGCGCTGAATCGTGACTGGCCACTCTCTAAACCTCTTGATGGAAACTGTACAACCTGCGAATTATATCATCATCTGGAGGGTATAATGTCCCCGTCCCTGCCATGCTGACGTTCGGACCGAGGAGCACGCGTGCCGGAATTCGAGATCAATCAAGCTACAAGCGACGCCATCGCATCACCCGAAAGCCCATACCTCGAGTCCGATGATTTTGCTGATGTCGCGAAAAGCCGCGGTCGCGAAGGCCTGCCGAAGGCGTTTCGCATGCGGCACGGATCGCACTACGTCGAGCAGTTGATGGGAGACGCGCCGATTCAGTCGGTTCGTCAGATTCCCATCGATCAGGTTGTCGGTCCTGAAGTCAAAGCGGATGTGTCGCAGCTGGTGGCCTCTATCCGTGAAGTCGGCCTGCTGCAGCCGCTCCTGGTGACCTCGCGTGAACCATCGCGATTCGAGTTGCTTGCCGGGCGACATCGCCTTTCCGCCGCTCGTCAGGCGGGGCTGTCTGCCGTGCCGTGCCTGCTGGTCAACACCGATCACGACGCGGAAAAACTGAAGGCGCATACCGAACGCAAATCGACGATCGAGGAAGAGCAGACCCCACCTCCCGTCTCAGCCCCGTCAATGGATACGTCCGCGACTGCGGACGTACTGCGGACCGCGTTCTCCGAAATCAGCACGTCGATGCGCTTCATCGATTCACTGGCACCAATTGCGCGCATCAACGATTCGGGTCTTCGCGCAACGATGCTCGTGAATGCGATCAGCATCGAGGCACATCGCGCGACGACGCTCGCGGCTGCAGCGTCACTCTTGACACGGCGTGAGCCGCTTCGTCTCGAGCCCATCGACAGTGTTGCCGTTCTCCAGGCTATTCGCGCGGAGATTCGTGTTGAGGCGCGATTGAAGGGCGTCACGATCGATTGGACACAATCGGTCGCGTTAGCGCGGACCGTGGCCGATGTTGAAGCGCTCTCAACCGGATGGTCTGCGCTCGTTCACGCCATCCTCTCGCTCGCCGACGAGGGCGATCGGTTGGAAATCATGCTCGACGTCCCGCGCGTGCGTCCCGCGGTGATTCTCCAGGTCAAGATGCACAGCGAGAACCCCGTGCTCGCCGGCGATCGGTTCTTCGACGCTGCGTGGGTCGACCACCCGGCGGGGCGCGGCGGCGGCATCATGTTCGCTGCGGCCCTGCAGAGCGCTCGGTTGCATGGCGGACGCTTGTCGCTCGCCACGATCGATGACGGCTTGTCGTTGACGTTTGTCGCGCCGCAGCCGTTGGATTGATTAATCGCCCTCTTTCATCTTTCTCAACTGACGCCGCTCGCGCTTGTCTGGCGAGCCTGCGCTCTGCGGACGCATGAACGCACGGGCGAGACGATCGATTCGCCGTTGCTCGATCTCTTCTGGTGTCGGCTGAGGGGTAACGTCTTCGTACAACGCGCGCGCGTCCTCGCGCGCGATGTGTTTATCGGCGACCGCGTAAACGATGACTCGTTGTTTACGTCCGAGCGGTCGGCTGATTTCGATCTCATCTCCCGACTTGACTTCTCGGTGCGGCTTCGACGGCTGGCCGTTGACGTAGACCTTGCCCGCCTTGCACGCCTTCTGTGCCTCCGATCGCGTTCGGAACAGGCACGCGACGTCGAGCCAGATGTCGATCCTGACGCAGTTCGATGGCTCAGGACTCAAGACTCTGACTCACGATGCTTACGATTCCGTAATCGAGCGTGCACGAACGAGACGTTCGGACCGATAAAAACCCTGTAAGTCATTGAAAAATGCGGGCACCCGGCTTGCCTTGTTGAGGTGCGCTGGACGACGGTAAACTGCTGATTTTCAATCCTTTCATGCGCTTACGTATGCTTCCGACGCTTGTCGCCACTGTCGTGGCTCTGGCAATGCCTTGCGTTGCCCAGGCCCAGATCTACACGTGGCGCGACGGCGGCGGCAATCTCGTCCTTTCAGACCATCCCAAAGACGGCACGCAACGTACTTACGCGGTCGTCGGTACCAGCGGCGATATCCGGACGACACGAGTCGGGAAACGGAGCACCACCTACGATTCGATTATTGACGAACACGCAACGCAGCACGGTGTTCGATCCGATCTCGTTCGCGCGGTGATCCAGGCGGAGTCGGCGTTCAATCCCACGGCTCGATCGGTCAAGGGTGCGATGGGACTGATGCAACTCATGCCCGCGACCGCCGTCGCTTATGGCGTAAGCAACGCGTACGATCCGGCTGAAAACATCCGCGCTGGTGTCGCCTATCTTCGAGGGTTGCTCGACCGGTATTCGCAAAACGAGGAACTTGCGCTCGCCGCTTACAACGCGGGACCAACCGCGGTTGAAAAGTACGGCCGCACCGTCCCGCCGTATCGCGAAACGAAAAACTACGTCGCCAAGATTCAGAAGAATGCCGGGTCTCGACCTGCCCCTTTGCGCGTCTACAAAGTGGTCGAGATCAAAGACGGCCGCGAAGTCGTCCGCTATACGAATACGCCGCCGGAGAAATAGTTCGGCTCAAGGCTTGGGGCCCAAGGCTCAAGCAGATAAGAGCCTCCGCAGCACATCCGGTGCCTTCGAGAGCAACTCGTCGATTCTCGATGGATCTTTGCCGCCGGCTTCCGCGAAGTCGGGACGCCCGCCGCCGCCGCCCCCCACAATCGGCGCGAGTTCCTTGACGATCCGCCCAGCCTGCAGTTTCGACGTCAGATCCTTCGTCACTGAAACAATCAAGCCGACCTTGCCATCGTTCTCGGACGCAAGCACGACGACGCCACTTCCAACGCGATCGCGCAGCGAATCCGAAATGCCGCGAAGTGAGCTTTTCTCCAGACCGGAGACGCGTTTGGTGACCAGCTTGATACCGTCAACGTCGATTGCCTCATCAGTCGTCGCACCTTTTCCTGACGATGGGCCAAGGGCGACCTTCATTCTGAGTTGGTCCACCTCTCGCGCGAGTCGCTTGGCTTCCGACTGAAGCTTCTGAACCGCTTCGAGCGCGTGATCTCCTGTCACAGAGAGCGTCGACACAACATCTTCCAGCGTCGAGCGAGCCTGCTGGGCGCGCAGAATCGCCGCCGCCCCGGTGATGGCTTCGATGCGACGGACGCCGGCCGCGACGCCGCCTTCCTCGGTGATGAAAAACGGGCCGATGTCGCCGGTGGCGCGCACGTGTGTGCCTCCGCACAGCTCCATGCTGAAACCCGGGATCGACACAACGCGAACCCGATCGCCATACTTCTCGCCGAACAACGCCATCGCGCCCGCCGCGATGGCTTCCTCGGTTGAACGGACGTCCGTCTGAACAGGTGTGTTGCGATAGATCTGCTCGTTGACGATGCGCTCGATTTGTTCGATCTGCTCGCGCGGGATCGCCGCGAAGTGGACGAAGTCGAACCGCAAACGATCCGGCGCCACCAACGAGCCTGCCTGTTTCACGTGCGTGCCAAGCACCTGACGGAGCGCCGCATGCAGAAGGTGCGTTGCCGTGTGATTCCGGCGAGTGGCATCACGCACCGTTTCGTCCACGATTGCACTGACCACATCACGCGCCGCGACTTGCCCGCGCGTGATCCGGACCGCGTGGAGACGCGGCCAGTTTGCAAATCGGGTCAACCCTTCGACGATCGCTTCGCCGCGCGCGCCAACAATGGTGCCCGAATCCGACACCTGGCCGCCGGCTTCGAGATAGAACGGCGATCGACCCAGTGCCATGAAGCCGCGCTGGCCTTCCGTCAACTGTTCGACTTCGTTGCCTTCGTGGTCGAACATCGCCAGTACTGGCGTTCCGGCAACGCGCGTCGACTCGTACCCTTCGAAACGATCACCGGTCGATTGAAGCTCGCGCGCCAAACCGTCGCGTTTGATCGACCAGTTGATGTCGGCCGCTTTGCCCTTGAACGCACTTCCGGCGCGCGCTTTTTCCCGCTGACCTTCCATCGCGCGCTCGTAACCCTCGCGATCGATCGCGATGTTGCGCTGACTCGCCAGATCCTCCATGAAATCCAGCGGAACACCGAGCGAGTCGTACAGCCTGAACGCGTCGTCGCCGGACATCACATTCCCGGACGCAGCCGCGCGATCGAGGGACTCTTCAAGCCGCGGCAGCCCGGCCGTCAACACGGCATCGAACCGTTCTTCTTCGCTGCGGACGACCCGTACAATCGCCTCGTAATTGGCCTCGAGTTCCGGATATGCCTTGCCCATTTCGGCCGCGACGACCCGGACGAGGCCGTGAAGGAACGGCTCTTTGAAGCCGAGCTTCTTGCCGTGGCGCATCGCCCGCCGCATGATCTTTCGCAGCACATACCCGCGCCATTCGTTCGATGGCACGACGCCGTCGGCGATCAGGAACGTCATCGCCCGCAGGTGATCCGCGATGACGCGCATCGAAATGTCCTGCGGATCATCGATCGTCGCTCGGTACTTCAGGCCCGAATGTTCACCGATGGTCGAGAGAATCGGCGTGAACACGTCCGTGTCGTAGTTCGACAGCTTGTCCTGGATCACAGCCGTAATCCGCTCGAGTCCCATGCCAGTGTCGATTGACGGCGCCGGTAACGGCTTCAACGCGCCGTCCGGCTGGCGGTCGAACTCCATGAAGACGTTGTTCCAAATTTCGACGAACCGATCGCAACTGCAGTCCAGTCCACGGCATACCCGCCCCGCGCGTTCCTCTTCGCAGGGGTATTGGTTGCCGCGGTGGTAATGAATCTCTGAGCACCGGCCACATGGACCCGTGTCCCCCATTTGCCAGAAGTTCTCCGCGAGACCCAACTCGGTAATCCGCGACGCCGGCACCAACTTCGTCCAAATGCCATACGCCTCATCGTCGCGCGGTACGCCTGATTCGCCTTTGAAGATGGTCGGATAGAGACGCTCCGCGGGGAGCCGCCACACGTCAGTTAACAATTCCCAGGCGAACGGAAGCGCGCCGCTCTTGAAGTAATCACCGAACGAGAAATTGCCGAGCATTTCGAAGAACGTGTGATGCCGCAGCGACGGTCCGACGTTGTCGAGATCGTTGTGCTTGCCGCTCACGCGCATGCACTTCTGCGATGTCGTGGCGCGTGTGTACGCGCGCTTTTCCTTGCCAAGGAAGGCATCCTTGAACTGATTCATGCCCGCGTTCGTGAAGAGCAGCGTCGGGTCATCATGCGGCACGAGCGACGAGCTCGGCACGACGGTGTGTCCCTTCTGACGGAAGTAATCGAGGAAACTGCTGCGAATCTCGCCTGAACGCATCCCGTAATTGTAGCTGGAGATACTTGGGAAACTCTGCGACAGGAGGCCGCCGGATCGCGGAAAGGCGTCTTAAGCCACTCGTCGGCCCGTCTTTTGTCAGCCTCGAGAAGGATTTTGTCCGCCGAACCACCGAAGCGTCAGCCGCGCACTACCAAAACGTGCTCATTTTCATTAGTTTAGCAATGATCGTTATAGGGGCACGCGCGCTGGCCACCACGTTGCTCGGAACTACGTTTATTGGGCCTTCGGGTAAGGCGGGCAAAGTGACTCGTAT
>Ga0207701_10002757_pt1 | contig 18133 bp, 21 predicted proteins | sample KBSSwiSSwithPhiX_FD_184294 | JGI IMG/M metagenome (GOLD analysis project Ga0207701, IMG submission 184294) | Switchgrass rhizosphere bulk soil microbial communities from Kellogg Biological Station, Michigan, USA, with PhiX - S5 (SPAdes) (version 2) | ecosystem: Environmental > Terrestrial >... | reverse complement strand
CCGGCCGAAGGAGGTGCCCAGACCGGGCACCGTGCTGCTATGTCATATGCGGGCCTGGTTGGACACACAGACCATGCCCAGGCCTCCGGTGAAAAGCTTTTTGATGAGATAATTTTCTTCGTTATCCAGGGTCGCGCCGCCGAGATGACATACCGCGGTTGTGTGATTGATCGAAACGCCGTCCTGCTCGTGCACAAACGTGCGTTTGCGCGATTCCCAAACACGCTCGGCAACCATGTCCATCGCCCGCTCGAGTGGAATCTCCGTCCACTCCTTCGAGCGCGGCGCGCGATATTTCATTTTCGTTTCGCGCCGCGAATGCGTGAGCAATTGATATGACGCAGCACCCTTCGGGCAGAGATTCCCCTGGCTAATTGGCGATTCCGGGTCGCCTTCGATTGAAACGAGTTTACCGTCCTTGTGGAAAATCAACTGTCCGCATCCGACACCGCAATACGGACAAATCGAGCGCGCCACTTCAGCGTCATCAATGCGCGCATGCATCGCACGCGTCTTTTCCGACATCGCCTCGAGACCGGTTCCGTCCTTTCGTTCACGAATTTGGCGAACCAGCGGCCATTTTGAGAGAAGCGAAAACATCAGGTCACCACGTGAGATTTTATCCGGGACCTGCGCAAACCGCTAGCAAATCCGCGGAAGTTGTTCACCGGAAAGCATGTCTACCACGCGCGTACCGCCCACGCGAGTCTTCATCATAACGAACCCGGGATGTTCATCTACAACTTCTCCGATGACCGCCGCCTGTTCGCCTAACGATTGCGAGCGCAATGCGCTCACCGCGAGACTTACGTCTTCCTTTGCCACGATGGCGAGAAGTTTGCCTTCATTGGCGACATAAAGCGGATCGAGTCCAAGAATTTCGCATGCTCCTTTTACTTCCTCGCTGATTGGAATCGAAGCTTCATCCAAAAGCATGCCAACTTTTGCAGCTTGCGCGATCTCCGTGAGCGCGCTGGTCACGCCGCCTCGAGTTGGATCGCGCAAAACGTGGATATCGATCCCGGCAGCGATCAGCGCATCGACCAGGTTGTGCAAAGGTGCTGTGTCACTGGCAATTTCCGTTTCAAATTCCAAACCCTCGCGCACTGACATGATGGCAATGCCGTGAACGGCGATCGGCCCGCTGATGACAATCTTGTCGCCGGCCTTCGCGCGCGCGGGATGAATATTCACGCCCTCTGGTACGATGCCGATTCCGGATGTGTTGATGAAAATTTGATCGGCCTTGCCGCGATCGACCACCTTCGTGTCACCCGTGACTAATTTCACTTCGGCAGCGTCGGCCGCAGCGTGCATCGATTGCACGACGCGCCAGAAAGCCTCCATCGGCATACCCTCCTCCAGAATAAAACTGACCGAGAGATAAAGCGGACGCGCGCCGCACATGGACAAATCGTTAACAGTTCCGTTAACGGCGAGCTTGCCGATGTCGCCGCCGGGGAAAAACACCGGACTTACGACAAACGAATCGCTGGTAAATGCGACACGCTGATTACCCACAGAGAACACGGCACCGTCATGCAGCGCGTCGAGCAGTTCGTTGCAAAATTGCGGCAGTACCATCTTCTCAAGGAGTTGGTGGCTGAGCTTGCCGCCACTTCCATGGGCGAGAACTATCTCTTTATAGTTGGTAATCGGTAGCGGACAGGAAGCAGTGAGGAATGACGAATCACCCACTGCAGGATTCGTGATTGCTTCGTCATTCGTCATTCGTCATTCGAGCTTCGTCATTCAAATCACATCCTCCGCTCCAAGGGCGATGTGGATCAAATCCCAGAGCACGTGCACGAGCGTGGCGTGCACTTCCTGTATCCGGTGAATGCTATACGACGGGACGACAAAGCAGTAATCGGCGATCTCGGGGAAACGTCCCCCATCCTTTCCGCCCCACGCGATCGTAAGCATTTGTTTTTTGCGCGCTTCTTCGAGCGCATAAATGAGGTTTGGCGATTTGCCACTCGTGCTTACTGCCAGCGCCATGTCGCCCGGCTGGCCTAGCAAGCGCAACTGATTGACGAACACGCGCGAAAAATCGATGTCGTTGCCTACTGCCGTCATCGTGGCGGTATCGTTTACCAGCGAGATAACGGGAAAAGCTGCGCGTTTTTCGATTATCGGGTGCGTGAATTCGACGGTGAAGTGCACGGCATCGCACAGGCTGCCGCCATTTCCCATCGTCAGAAGCTTCCTACCGTCAGTGAAACGCTTCGCCATTTCCCTGCTTAGTTCTTCGATTTGATCGGCGTATTTGGTGAAGAATTTCTCCTTCATCTCCACGCTTTCGCCGCATTTGCGCATCACTTTGTCGCGAAAGCTTTCCGCCGATTTGTCGATTTTGTTTGCGATGGCTGTGGTCACGATGCAGCAGCGGCAGGCTGAGACTCTTTCAAATGGCGGCCGTATGTGTAGTAGGCGGCGCAGGCGCCCTCGGCCGAAACCATAGTGGCGCCGAGTGGATGTTCGGGCGTGCATTGTTTGCCAAAAGCCGGGCAATCGTGCGGCTTCTTTACGCCCTTAAGCACGAGCCCGCTGATGCAAATCTCCGGCTCCTTCGTGTCGATCTCCTTCGTGTCGAAGATGCGATCGGCATCGTGATCCCGAAATTCATAGCGTAACTTGTAGCCGCTTTTCGGAATCGAACCGACGCCCCGCCATTTACGGTCGCACACCTCGAAGACCTGATTCACCAGATTCTGCGCAACGCGATTGCCGTCCCGCTCCACCACGCGAGGATATTGATTTTGTACTTCGTGTTCGCCGTTTTCGAGCTGTCGCACTGTCATCAACACACCTTCCAAAATATCAATTGGCTCGAAGCCGGTAATTACGATCGGGACCTTGAACCGCTCCGCGATCGGTTCGTATTCGCGATAACCCATCACCGTGCAAACGTGACCGGGCCCCAGAAATCCTTGCACACGGTTGAGCGGCGATTGCAGGATCGATGCGATCGACGGCGGCACCAGGACATGCGACACGAGGATCGAGAAATTCTTGATTCCTTGTTTCCTCGCCTGAAAAACCGACATCGCGTTGGCCGGCGCGGTAGTTTCGAAACCTATAGCAAAGAACACCACTTTCTTGTCCGGATTCGCCCGTGCGATTTTTAAACAATCAATCGGCGAATAGACCACTCTGATGTCCGCGCCACGGGATTTCAAAATGAGGAGATCGTCCTGTGACCCCGGGACGCGAAGCATGTCGCCGAAAGAGCAAAAGATCACGTCCGGCCGTTGCGCGATGGCGTGAGCTTTGTCGATCATTTCCAGCGAAGTAACGCACACCGGGCAGCCAGGCCCGTGGACCAATTCAATTTGGTCGGGCAACAATCGATCGATGCCATATTTCACAATCGAATGCGTCTGTCCGCCGCAAACTTCCATCAGCACCCATGGCTTGGTTACTATGCGACGGATTTCATCGACAATTTTTGTCGCCAACGCTTCGTCACGGTATTCGTCAAGAAATTTCATGCGCTGTTTGGCGCCTCCGTCGGCCAAGGATCGATATCGGGCGTGTCGAGCTCGCCAAGTTGTTTCAGCTCATCCAGAAGCTGGTAAGTCCGCGCGGCTTCCTCCTCGTTGACTTTGCTCAAAGCGAAACCGACATGCACCAAAACATAATCTCCCGTCTCGACTTCAGGCGTGTACTCAAGACAAACCTGCTTAACGATCCCGCCAAAGTTCGCTTTTCCCATCCGCACGCCGTTCGCGTCGTGCGCGATCTCGATCAGTTTACCTGGAATCGCCAGACACATGTTTTATTTTGTCACTGACGGCGTTGCTAGCTTTGCTAATTGCCACACCGCCGCAGATAAGAACTGTATCACCGCGTTGGATGCTCGTCAGTAAATCAAGCGGAACTTTCTTGAGCGCGCCGGACACTCGCACGAGGCCCATTCGCATCCCGTTTTCGATGAATAGCTCGGTAACTTCGCCGTAAACAAGATTCATCCGACGACCCCGCCTTCCTGCTTTTTGCGTGCGTTCTCGTTGCCGATCATTGCCGCAGCGACCGTTTGCCCGAGGGCAATACCTCCGTCGTTAGGCGGAATGCGCTGATGCCAATAAGGTCGAAGATTTTCCTCGCGAAGTTGCTCCACGGCGCGCTCAAGCAGTAAACGATTCTGAAAACAACCGCCACTGAGGACGACAGTCGGCTCGCCGATCCGTCGCGCAACGGCGACAATGGACTGGACGAGCATATTGTGAAATTTGGCAGAGATCGCACCACGCGAGCCTCCATTCCTAATATCGCCCAGCGCGCCGCGGGTGGCTGGCTCCCAGTCGATCACCACCGGGATTTTCTCTGTCAAAGTGAAAGGATATGCGTCGCGAAGATCGACATCGGCATTGAACTCTAGCTCCATGGCCGCCTGGCCTTCGAAGGAGGCTCGCTGTCGCAGTCCGATTAACGCTGACACCGCGTCGAATAATCGGCCTGCGCTCGAAGTGGCAGGTGCGTTGAGATTTTTCTCAAGCATTTTTCGCAAGACCGACAATTCGTCGCTGGAAAAAATCGAACGGATCAGATCCTCATTCCAAACGTTCTCGCCGAGTACTTCATGCAGAACTCCCAGAGCGCTGCGACGAGGTTCCTTCACTGCCTTGTCTCCACCAGGTAGCCGGAATTGCCGCAAATGCGCGACTCGCTCGAACGACCCATCTTTAACGGCCAACAAAAATTCTCCGCCCCAAATCGAACCGTCCAATCCGTAGCCAGTCCCGTCCCAGGCAACGCCAAGCGCCGGCGCTTCGATCTCGTTTTCCGCCATGCACGCCGCGATGTGCGCCCAATGATGCTGCACTGGGATCTTTGTCGGAGTTAACTGAGACGCGAATTTGGTCGAGAGATATTCGGGATGCATATCGCAGGCAACGATTTCGACCTTGGCGTCATAGAGTCTCGGCAAATCGGCCACTGCCCGGCCGAACGCGGCGTAAGCTTGTTTCGTTTCCAAATCGCCAATGTGCTGACTGACAAAAATATTATTGTCGATCTTGAGTGCGACCGTGTTTTTCAGATGCGCGCCGACAGCCAAAACAATTGCGGGTTGCGGATTGCGGATTTCGGATTTGATATGGATCGGCAAAGGCGCGTAGCCGCGGGCGCGTCGCAACACTATCTCGCGTTCGCACATCACACGCACAATCGAATCATCGACACCGCGAACGATTGGACGATTGTGAACGAGAAAGAGATCGGCGACTCCACGCAGGCGCTCCAACGCTTCGCATTGATCGATGCAAATCGGCTCATCGCTCAGGTTTCCGCTTGTGGCGACCACTGGGAAATTGAGCTCGCGCATCAGCAAATGATGCAGCGGCGTGTAAGGCAACATCACACCGAAATTGGGATTACCGGGGGCGATCGACGCAGCGATTGCGGATTCTGGGTTGCGCAATGCGGAGAGTAAAACTATCGGCGACTCGGGCGAGAGCAATAATCGCTCTTCCAGGCTGGACACTTTGCAATCGATCCGAACTGCCTCCAGCGATGGATACATCAGCGCGAACGGTTTTTCTTCGCGATGCTTCCGTTCACGTAGCAGCTTTACTGCCCCTTTGTTTCGCGCATCGACTATGAGCTGAAAGCCGCCGAGCCCTTTTAGCGCGAGAATTTTCCCCTCGCGCACGGCTCCTATCGCTCGAAGGAGCGCCTCATCACACTCAGAAACCATTGCGCCATATCCATCCCACAGTTGCAACTTTGGCCCGCATTTTGGACAGGCGTTGGGCTGCGCGTGGAACCGGCGATCAAGTGGGTCATGGTATTCGCGCTCACATTCCAAACACATCGTGAATCTCTTCATCGACGTGTTAGTGCGATCATAGGGTAACGCTTTGATGATCGAAAAACGTGGACCGCAATTCGTGCAGTTCGTGAACGGGTAGTGAAATCGTCGATTGGCTGGATCGAGAATCTCGCCCAGGCAATCCGCGCACGTCGCAATATCAGGAAGAATCAGAGCCGTTTTATCGCCGCGATTTTCGCTCTCCCGAATTTCGAATCCGCGATGGCCGATTGCATCAAGGAAGGATGACTCGAGGCTTTGAACGACCGCGCGCGGCGGTTTATCCTTTTCGAGGCGGAGCAGAAATCCTTGCAGCGAATCGCGCCCGCCTTCGACTTCAATAAAAACTCCCTGACCTGAATTCGACACCCAACCGTTTAGCTCCAGTTCGGTTGCAAGCCGATAGACGAAGGGGCGAAAGCCGACGCCCTGCACAGCTCCGCGCACGATTATTTTCAATCGCTCGCAATTCATGGCGAGCAAACTCACCTAACGAAACAACCCGTCGACGTATGCGATTTGATAAACGAGAAACAAACCGAATATCAGGCTGAGCATGCCTGCGGCCGCGCCGACGTAGCGATTGAACGCGCGGAAACGGTTTACCGAATAAGTGATTGGCGCCGCGATTGCCACAGTGATCAACATCATGCCCGCGATCGTGCCGACTCCGAAAATCAATAGGTAGATCATGGCCCACGTCGAATCGCGAATGATCGGAAGAACCAACAGTGCAACAGCCGCCGAACCGGCAAGACCATGCACCACACCGACAATCATCGGCCGGAGCAAACGATAAAAATGCGAACGACCGAATTGCCGATCCAGGCGAGCCGTTGGCACGTCTTTTTCGGAATGCCCGTGTTCGTCGGGATCATGCCTGTGTGAATGACGGTGAATGTAGTCGCCATGCTGATGAACATGTTCGTGAGCATATTGTTCGTTCGATATGACGTAATCGACGCTCCGTCTGAAGGCTCGCAGGTTCAGCCAGCCAAGCAAAATCAACATCAGCGCCACGCAAAACTCGAATCCCATTCCGAGTCGTTGCGGAATGACGAGACCAAATAGAATGATCGCGCCACCGACAACCAGCAAAGTAATGCTGTGGCCGATTCCCCAGAAAACTCCGGTGAGCGCGGCACTGGTAATGTTGCGTTGACGGCTGACGATCGTGCTGACGGCAATAACGTGATCGGAATCAGTGGCATGACGCATACCGAGAAAAAATCCGAAGGCGAGAATGGAGAGAAACGTCATGGCAAACTACTTTGGGATGGGATCGTCGGTCATTACCGGTTCGTTTTGACTGAACTTGATCGATTTTATCTCGCATTCCTTGCCTTGCGTCTCTTCAACCGTTTTGCCGCAGGCTGGACATAGAAACGTGACGACCGGCGCGCCGGCCAAAATGTCGTCCCAATATTTCGGCCGGCCATGATAGGAACAGTGCGGACACTCTACCAGCGCCTCGATCTTATCGATCTTCAGAACTGATCCTTCAAGAGGCGTTTCTTTCGTGATTGAATCGTAACAGAAGCGCAACTGTTCATGCTCGATATGGCTGAGCTCGCCAATCGCAAGCCGAATCTCGTGGATCTTCTTGTCCGGATTAGCGCGCTCGAACTCAGAGAGTTTCTCGACCAGACTCGCCGCGATCGAGAATTCGTGCATCGATTTAAACGGCGACCAGGGCCTTCGCAACTTCATCGACGCCGTCGCCTGTTTTGCAACTTGTGGGGATGACTTTGATGTCCGGTTTGAGTTTGTGAACGTCGCTGGTCAGTGCTTCGACGCTTACCCCCATTGCTCCGGCGAGGTCGATCTTATTAATAACGACAATCTGCGCGCCGAGAAACATGTGCGGATGTTTGCGCACCATCCATGGGCCTTCGGTCACACTGACGACGACAACGCGCGCTTTTGAGCCGAGCGGGAATTCAGCCGGGCAAATCAGGTTCCCGATGTTTTCGATGAAAAGCAGCTTCACTTTTCCGATATCGATCTTGCTCAAACCTTTGCCGACGAGGTTCGCGTCGAGATGGCAGCCGTTGATCGTGGCGATCTGGACGACCGGCACATTTTGTTTCGCAATCGCATCGGCGTCGTTGCTCGTTGTTGCGTCGCCGTTGAAGACAGCGACCCCGATTTTGTCCTTCAACTTCTCCACGAGCTTCGCGATCAGCGTCGTTTTGCCGGAACCAATCGCGCCCATGAAGTCGATCGCGGTCGTTCCATTTCGATCGAGCAGCGCGCGATTCTCCTTTGCGAGTTTCGCATTGGCTTCGAGCAAACTGTGCTCGAGCTCGATGTCGTAAATCTCGTCCGGCGACGCCTCGATTGTCGCCTGTACTCCCCCCTCGTTAGGCATCGATCAGTGGGCCAACCCAGCCAGGGCTGTCGGCGTGTGCATTTTCTTCAACACTTTGCCGTTGCCCATATACATGTGAACGCCACACGGCAGGCACGGATCGAAACTGCGCACCGCACGCATTATGTCGATGCCTTTGAATTTGTCCGGCCCATTGTCTTCGAAGATCGGCGTGTTTTGCACGGCATCTTCGTAAGGCCCGGGCGTCCCGTAAACATCGCGCGGATTCGCGTTCCACGGAGTCGGCGGATATGGGTGATAATTCGCAATTTTTCCATTGCGAATGACGAGGTGATGGGAGAGAACCCCGCGAACCGCTTCGTGGAATCCGCAGCCGATCGCTTCGTCCGGCACTTTGAACGGAGTGAATGTGGCCGTACGTCCGGCATGCACTTCCGCCAACGCCTTCTCAATAAAGTAATAGGCGCAGGCCGCAGCGTAAGCTTGGAAATAGGTGCGGGCGCGATCGCGCTCGATCGCGTTGCTCCATTGCGGAACGCGCCAGGTGAATTCGACTTCGGGTTTCGTTGCCGTCTTTGGCAAACGGATGCGCACGGTTTTGTCGCCGGGAGCTTTGACGTAACCGATGTCGACCAGACCGGCGAGGGCCGTTGCCCAGAGGCGCGCGATTGGGCCGCCGCCAGTGTCGAGCGCCAAATGATCGCCTGTGCGTTTGTCGAGCCAACGCGGTGACATGACCCAGGTGTAGTTGCCGGCGAAGTCGCGTTTTTGTGGCTTCGGAATTGTGGTTTGGTTCCAAGGATGGCGGCGGTCGACGGGATTGCCTAACGGATCGTTTTTCACGAACACTTCGCCGGTCTCACCCCAATCTTCATAATACGAGGAGCCAAGCAGAATACGGATGCCCAGATTGATATCGACCAGGTTGGTCGTGACCAGTTCGCCGTCTACCACGATACCGGGCGTAACGTACATCGCGTTGCCCCATTCATTCATTGTCTTGTAGTTGTAATCGCAAACGTCAGGGTCTTGGAACGAGCCCCAGCAGCCGAGCAGAACGCGACGTTGGCCGACTTGTTCGTAGCCCGGCAGCGCTTCGTAAAAGAAATCGAAGAGATCGTCGTGCAACGGCAGGCAACGCTTCATGAACTCCGCGTATCTCGCCAATCTCACCAGATAATCGGTGAAGACCTGAATCGATGGCACGGTTCCGACTCCGCCCGGATACAAAGTCGAGGGATGAACATGCCGGCCTTCCATCAAGCAAAACATCTCGCGCGTGTAACGGCTGACCTGCAGCGTTTCGCGATAGAACTCGCCCTCGAACGGGTTCAGCGCGCGCATGATGTCGGCGATCGTCCGGTACCCGTGGTCCTTTGCGTGCGGCGCTTCTGTCTGCTGCGCTTTCTCCCAGACTCCAGGGTTTGTTTCTTTCACCATCATCTCGCAAAAATCCACCCCGACGAGATTGTCCTGAAAAATGTTGTGATCGAACATGTATTCGGCCGCTTCGCCGAGGTTGACGATCCATTCGCCCAGCGGCGGCGGTTTAACGCCGTAAGCCATCTGCTGCGCATAACACGAGCAGGTGGCATGATTATCGCCGCAGATTCCGCAAATCCGGCTGGTGATGAAATGCGCGTCGCGCGGGTCTTTGTTCTGCATGAAAATGCTGTAGCCACGAAAAATCGAGGAAGTGCTGTAGCATTCGACCACTTTCTTCGTATCGAAATTGATCTTGGTAAAAATGCCGAGACTGCCGACGATCCGTGTGATCGGATCCCAGTTCATCTCGACGATATTGCCTTGAGGTGCTGACGTTCCTCTTTGGGGTGCGGTAATTACTTCTGGCATAAATGTCTCCTCTTAATTGTGGCCGTTGTGTGCGTAATACTTTGGTTCGTAACCCGTGGTTAATTCCGGCCGGGGATGTCGCCACTTCGGTTCCTTGTTTACCGCCCGGTTTGTAATCGAGCGGAGGCTGCGAAGCACTGAGCCCCATACACCGACGACGATCGTCGAAAGCGCAGCACCAGGCGGCTCATCCATGAAGGGCATGAACTTGTCCGGGAATCCTGGCATGGTGCAGCCGATACAAATGCCACCCACGTTTGGGCAGCCGCCGATACCGTCCATCCAGCCGCGTTTTGTCACGTTGCAATTCACAACCGGTCCCCAGCAACCGATTTTTACCAGACATTTCGGCGAGCCGTATTCTTTCGCAAAATCTGCCTGCTCATAATAGCCGGCGCGATCGCAGCCCTCGTGGACGGTCTTACCGAAGAGCCACGTAGGTCGCAGTTGATCGTCGAGCGGTATGATCGGCGCCAGCCCTGCGACTTGGTAAAGTAAATAGAGTACGGTCTCCATCATGTTGTCCGGCTGCACTGGGCAGCCAGGCACATTGACGATTGGCAGACCGGCTTTGGATTTCCAATTCCAACCGAGGTAATCGGCAAGGCCCATCGCGCCAGTAGGATTTCCCTCCATCGCATGAATGCCGCCGTAGGTCGCGCACGTTCCGCACGCGATCACGGCCGTTGCTTTCGGCGCGAGCCGATCGATCCATTCGTTGGTTGTGATGGGCTGACCCGTAGCGGGATCGGTTCCCATCGCGGCCCAATAGCCTTCCTTCTTGATTTTCTCGTTAGGAACGGAACCCTCCATGACGAGGACGAACGGTTCGAGTTTGCCAGCTGCAGCATCGAACCAGTATTTCATGAAGTCGTCGCCGACTTCATAAGCGAGCACCGGGTTGTGTAGATGAACTTTGGGCAAGCCGGGGATCGCACCCATCACGACCTCTTCGATGCTCGGCAGCGTTGCCGCCGTAATTGAAACTGAATCCCCATCGCATCCCAGACCAGTCGTCATCCAGACGATATGGATTTCTTTAACGTCCGGAGGACGATCGGCAATGATCATCTCAGGTGCTTTCATAGAATTACCTCCTGTTTGTTACATAACGGCCTTTCAAAAATTAAATTTTCCCACGCGCGACGCTCACATGCTTTTCAGCAGAAAATAACGCCGTAGCTCGGGGATCATCTTGATCAAAAGAAAAATGATTCCCACCCCCACAATCACTCCCAAAATTTCCCACGCCAACAGAGCGAAGTTCGTATCATCCATAGTTGCCTCCTATTTATCTTCGTTGCTTTGAACGATTTGGTTTTGATTATTTTCTGAAGCGAAAGCTGACGCCGGCATTCCACCCCTGAGATTTGCGATCAACTTTTCAATCATGTTCACGGCCGGCTCGATCGCTGCCTGGATCTTTTCGCTCAATCCCATCCGGCCGTCCTCTGATTCCAGAACATCGGGCTCGCATCCGACCAGATACACCTTCCGCGATTGTCCACCGAGAGAGCCGACCATCTGCAGAACGCGGAGCGGGTTCATGCTGTGAGCATTTACTACCTCTTCTCCCTCGTCGTCTAGCTTATTTATTTCGGGCTCGATGAGATAAAGCGTTCCCGGCGCTTCTCCGCGCGGCGTACTGTCGACCAAAATGGTCGCGTCATAGTCATCCATGATTGCGTAGGCCAGATCATAACTGCGTATTCCGAAATCCTTGACGCGGACGCCGTCCGGCAATTCGCGTCGACTCAAAACCTTCGCCACCTCGCAACCAAAAGCATCGTCGCCGAAAAAAATATTTCCGATGCCTGCGACGAGGATGCGTTTCATTCCGCCACGATCGGTTCGACTTCGTCAGCGCCGAAAAAAAAACGATGGCCGGGTTGCCGCATGAAGCCGAGATCTTTTCCCGGATCATCTTCCAAAATAAGCGCGAAATGGATTTGATCCTCCACGTCCTGCTCGACCGCCTCGATGACTGCGATCTTGCCATTAAGTGCGAGGTCCATCACATCAGCGCGTTTTTTCGGTCGGATTCGCACGCGATCGCCTTTCTTGAGATCGACACCCTGGACGGTTGCGCTCTCGATCTGTTTGGCCGGATTAAAGAAATCTTCATTCGCCGAGCGCACATTCCGCATTGTGCCGTGCATCTGCATGAAATGGTCAGCCGTAATATTTTCGGTGCGTTCGAGAATTCGCCGGGCCTGTTCGTCCAAATTGCGCATCTCGGCCTTTTCCGCGTCAGTCATCGTCTTCACCCGGAGCGTCAGGATTTCGTCGATCTCTGTGCTGTCGAAAAGATCGCCCGCGCTCTCGGCCGCGATCTTCGGATAGTCGTAAAGAATAATCGGCGACGACAGCATCGTATCTCGATCGTTCTTCTTTTCTTCGCCCACCAATACCGGCCAGCAGCCGATGTTCTTGCATTTATTGGCCTCTGCTTCGTAGTCCGGCGCAGGATCCAGTAGCGAAACGAATTCACCGCCCGGCGCACTGAGGATCGTGTGCGTGGACGCGAATGTGCGCATGATCACTTCGTCCGAATCATCGATCTTGTCCTTGTCGATTCCGGTTTCGTTAATCACACGCGTCGTGATCTTCATCACCTTATCGTCGATCAAACGCGTCATTAGTTGAATCGTTCCCTTGATCGCTTCACTTCGTCGCACAACCACTGCGACAATCTTCGGCCCATTCCTAATAGGCTCAATTGTCCGCCCCGCCGAAAATTGAAATGGCTGCTCTCGTTCGGCCGCTTCATTTAATGAAACGTCCGGCAGAGATACTTCACGTTCGATGGCTTCCTGCCACGCCTGATAAAGTTGGGTGCCGACTCTGAGCTCAGGAACAATTTCGAAAGGAGTATCATGTGTGAATTGATCGACGGGCGCGCCCAATTTCCCGATCTCGCGGGCGGACAGCTGGAGAAAGCGAACGCTTATTCCGAGAACAGCATCACGCGATTCATTGCGCACAAGGCATTCCGTTTGCATCACGCACGGCTCGGCGCCGTTTTGCGCGTCGCTGTAATCTTTTGGATAAACGCGCCCAAAGGTGAAACGCTCGCGCTGATTTTTCTTCGACGATGCCCGGTACGGATAAAGAATGTAGCCCTCGTAAAGAACGGCATTCACGACCTTGTCCACGAGATCGCGATTCATGATTCAACTGGAAGAGACTTTCCCGCCAACAATTCCTTGATCACCTCGTCCCACGAAGCCAAACCCTCGCGGCGCTTGAATTCATAAAGTTGGTCAAACAAATCGCGTCGCATCGCGATGAATGCGCTTTCCGGATAATGATGATCCATCATTTCCCGCCAGGCACCTACCGGCATCCGGTAAACACATTCCTTTTCCCAGGAGATTTTTTGAATCTGCAGCCGGCCGTCAGGCGCAACATAAAAAACCGTTCCACTAAACAGAAAGAGCAGCGGCACTTCACCATCCTCCAGCGCGTAGAAATATTTTGTCGCCGCGACCTGGAAGTCGAACGTGCATGGCACCGCCAGAGTCGCCTTCGTCCGCCCCTGGAATTGAGGAACGATTGTGTTCGCGTGCGCCCAAAGCCTTGTCCGCAACGTTTGCCCCCAATCTTCTGGCACGCCGAAAAGCTCCCGCAGTTTTTCTTTTTCAGCCGCGGTGTACGCACGTCCGGGCGCCTGGATCTGGATCTGTGTTTGCAACATGACGCTCTGAATCTTTTCCGCCTCGGGCGTGTTCGTGATTTCTAAAATGAAATGCAACAACGGCACCAGACCGCGCTGTGCCGGCTCAATTCCCGTTACTTTGAAATCGAGCTCAGGCATTTTCTTTCAACTGCGAAAAGAAACTGTCGATTTTTTCCCACACTTCATGGCCGCCGGACAAACCGCGCCAATGCATCCGAATCGTTCCGACCAGCTCGAAGCATTTGTCGATCGGCGCGATGAAATAATCTCGCGCTTTCCCGGCGCGATTGACCAAAAGTGCTTGAACATCCGCCTGCATTTCTTTCAGCGCTGGATTCTGTGCCACGAGCCAACTCCACGCCGTTAGTGGCAGAAGCGATTCCGTTGCGCCCGCCGGGCTTGGATAGTACGCCATCATCTTTCGGTGCGGCGTACTATAAAACAGAAAGGCCAAATTGATCGGCAGCGCGAAGTTTTCCCAATCCGCGTCGGTGATTTTAAACTCGGGCAATGAGCGGGTGTCGCGCGGGACGAGCTTGAAACGTCCCTCGACAACGTCCTGAAATCGCAGTGCGCAGGGATCGCACGCGCACACGATCTTTAGCGTCGACATCTCGAGGAGATGACGATGCTGCGGTGCAACACGGATGGCGCAAAGCTCGCATTGCTCGACCGGAGCACGCCTGGGCGGGTGCTCGCCAGGCTTCGTCCCCGCAAATTTGCGAAGATTAGCCAGCGGCGAGCTCACGAAAAAAATCAGCGCTACCGAGTGGATGCGGACACTGCGGCGAGGTCCACAATTACTACGCCGGCGGGATATTTGCCATTCCCGGAACGATCGGCTCGCGCTTATCCGCATTGATACCGGTCGAGTCGCGCGCGCTTCGATAATACTTGCGATTGGGGTCGCGCCCCGGTTCACGACCCCCGAGGGCTAGTTCTTCCCCCTTTGGGGTTCCGGGCACATGCACTGGTTGTGGATTTTTGCTCATGGGATTCCTCCTGTTACTGAATTTTGTCCGTTGTCAGTCGGACACACTGTAAATTTCGGCTGTGGGCTCCCCAGCACACCTGCAAAAGCATCCACTGCTCCTTCCACCTCCATCGCGGTCACATCCGGCGCGGCCGCGTAAATCGCTTCTTCGATCGATGACTTCAAAGTCACGCGCGATGATGGACATCCATGGCAATTCCCTTCAAGTCGTAATTTGATCCCACCTTCGGGAGTTACGCCGATCAATTCCACGCTCCCCCCGTGCAACCCCAGCCGCGGTTTGACCGATTCCAGCGCGTTGCGCACGCGCGTCTCCAAATCGAGCGGGTGCAGACCATGCAAGACCAGCAAGTTTGAAATCAATTCGTCCTGCGCAAGCTCATCGATCAAGGTTTGACCGCTGGATGCGTTCCCGTGGATCAATTCGAACACGCGCTCCAAGCCCGCGCCATGCAGCTCGAGCAGCGCCCTAGCCAGCTCGCGTGACTTTCCGGAAACAGTTGTATCCGGCGCAGCGTTAAGCGCATTAATCAATTCCTCGATGTGCGAGAGCTGCTTTTGAAATTGCGGGCCGCAGGATTCCATCGGGTTCGTTCGTGCGGCAATCATATCACATTTGAAAGCCTCGGCGCACGCGATTAAATCAGGCGTCAAGGCATCGTGTTCCCATCGGCGTCCGCGGAATGCCGTTGATCGCGGGTTAGGCGCACTGCTAGGTTGAGCCCAACTCCAATTTCCCGGTGAGTGATTTCCTTTTTGCCCGCTCGCAAATGGGCATGTCTCTGGCGTTCCACATCGTGTTTGCCGCCATTGGAATTAGCCTGCCTGTTTTGATGGTGATTTCCGAAGCGCTTTATCTTCGCACCGGTCGCCCGGTTTTTTTAGAGCTGGCAAAACGATGGTCGCGCGGTGCAGCCATTCTTTTCGCCGTCGGAGCGGTGTCAGGAACGGTGCTCTCGTTTGAGCTCGGTCTGCTGTGGCCAGGGTTCATGGAAAAATCGGGCGCGATCATCGGGATGCCGTTTTCGCTCGAGGGTTTCGCGTTTTTTACCGAGGCGATTTTCCTCGGCTTGTATTTGATGGGATGGAAGCGTCTGCCGCCGCTGGTGCATTGGTTCTGTGGCGTGCTCGTAATCGTGGGCGGAGTTACGTCCGGCATCTTCGTTGTGACGGCGAACGCATGGATGAATGCACCGGCTGGTTTCAAGATTCTCGATGGCAGGATCACCGACGTCGATCCGATCGCGGCGATGCTGAATCCCGCGGCTGCTCATGAAGTACTGCACATGACTCTGGCTGCGTTTATCGCAACCGGATTTGCTGTTGCTGCGATTCATGCCTTTTTCCTTTTGCGCGATCGCCGGAATGCTTTTCATCGCAACGCGTTGGGCATCGCGCTCGCGGTCGCCTGCACCAGTGCTCCCTTGCAATTGATCAGCGGCGATTTTAGTGCGCGCTCGGTCGCGAGACTTCAACCCGCCAAACTCGCGGCCATGGAAGCCGTTTACCAGACACAAACTGCCGCTCCCTGGCAGCTCGGTGGAATTCCGGACGACGAATCGCGCACCACGCGTTTCGCTTTGACCATTCCGCGCGGCCTCAGTCTTCTGGCCAATCGCGATCCGAACAGCAAGATCCTCGGGCTCGATCAATTTCCTCGCGACGACTGGCCAAACGTGCGGCTGGTGCATTGGTCATTCGATATCATGATCGTCTGCGGACTCGCATTGATCGCTTTGTCGATGGCGGTTGGCTGGCTCGCTTGGAAACGTCGCGGAGTTCCGGATGGCAAATGGATCCTGCGCACAATCGTCGCGGCCGGGCCGCTGGGGTTCGTTGCAATCGAAGCGGGCTGGATCGTCACCGAACTCGGCCGTCAGCCATGGATCATTTACGGTATGATGCGAACGCAGGAAGCGGTTACTCCGATGCCTAAGATTGCGATTCCTTTCGTGATCTTCACGCTCATCTATGTCTTCCTCTCGGTAGCGTTGGTCTTTTTGTTGCGCCGTGAGTTTATGAAAACCGACGAGCTGGGAGTGGCGGGATGACTGCGCCCGTAAAGATGCAATGTCGGGGTTGGCAAGTCCTGTCGGGCAGGATGTCCGACTTGGCGGGCGAGACACCACCCTATCCGAGACTTCCAATCGGAGTCGTTTCCCGGTAATTTGTCGATATGCTTTTCAGAACCTTCATCTTACTTTTTGCTTTGCCCATCGTCGCGCAGGCAGATGTGGATTTTTCGAACTATGATGTGCCCCTCTACACGCAGATCGTAGATCGTATCAAAGCCAAAGTCTCGGCCCGCCTTGGTGAGGGAAGTAACACGCGCGAGCGGTATTTCATCATTCCTTTTGCCTACCAGGACCGCGGGAATCACCCGGAATTTTCGCACTCGTTTATTTCGGTCATCCGAGTCCTTGCGGATAATAAGCAGCCCAAGCTGACGCCGGATCTCAAACTACGAAGATATAGGAATCGGGAATTCGAAGCGTTTACCATCAGCTGGCTACCTCGCGATTTCCTCAGCAACCCCCATCTGTGCGTCTTTGACGGCGTGGGCAGCCGCATTATTCCCCAGTGGAATAAATGTCCGGTCTCGACCGGTCGAAATTTTACGCTCGCAGAAACGATCAAGCTTGCGGTGGATGCAAAGAACGCTGTGGCCATGTGGGGACCTTATGAGATCAAACAGGGAGCGTTTGATCTCGCAGTGAAGCGCAAAAAACTGCTCGACGGAGGAACCATCAAATATCGCGCCGATGATCGTCTTTATCGAAAAGACAAAGTCGCTATCAGTTGCTTTCATGCTATGGCCGGTTTGGACGAGATTTTCCCCAACGGCGGACTTTTTGGGACGGGATTCAAAATGTGGGGCTTCAATGGAACAGCCAGAGTACTGATCGAATACACTGAGAAGGCGCGTAACAAAGGCTTACTTCTTGAGCCGGTGGATGTAAAAAAGGACCGCTACGGTTTCGTCTATGCGCCGACACGAAATGGTGATGTTCCTTATGATCCGGTGAGAAACGCGTCCGCTTATCAACGATAACGCTGAGTCAGAGATCTCGCTTGGCGTCCGATTTTGCCAATGTCTCACTTGTTAGGAATCCGCGCCGGGCACTGTCTGTTGCGCGCCGCGAGCACAGACCATGCTTTTTGGCAGTCGTGCTTGCAAACAACACGCAGACATCCAGCGTCGCGCGCATGGGACACTCCAGCCCCGCAGGCTCTAAATGGTTGCCGCTTACGCTGGCTTCGCTTGTCCTATGCACCGGATGCGCGTTTGTGCCTCGTCCCAACAAGCTCTCGGGCAATCGTGCTTTCATTGACTACTGGCCACCGGATCCAAACAGCAACGGACTAAGGCTCGCAGTTAAGGATAACATTGATGTGAAGGGCGTAGTTACAACCGCCGGTTCGGAGATCTTTTCCAAAACCCACAAGCCCGCGGCGAAG
>Ga0207701_10002756_pt1 | contig 18136 bp, 13 predicted proteins | sample KBSSwiSSwithPhiX_FD_184294 | JGI IMG/M metagenome (GOLD analysis project Ga0207701, IMG submission 184294) | Switchgrass rhizosphere bulk soil microbial communities from Kellogg Biological Station, Michigan, USA, with PhiX - S5 (SPAdes) (version 2) | ecosystem: Environmental > Terrestrial >... | reverse complement strand
TCGTGGGTCGTCGTCCAGTTCTTCCGCAATGCGCCGTGGCTCGTGCTGCTCTTCTTCGTCATGTTCCTGATGCCGTTCGAAGTGCACGTGCGCGGCGTGACCGTCCCGTTCCCCGACTGGATCAAGGCGACGCTGGGCCTCGCGCTCCCCATCATGGCCAACGTCGCCGAAATCGTGCGCGGTGCCGTGCAATCGATCCCGACCGCGCAGTGGGAGGCGGCGCGCTCGCTCGCCTTCTCGCGGCGGCAGACGCTGTGGAAGATCATCCTGCCGCAATGCGTGAAACGGATGTTGCCGCCCTGGATGAACTGGTACGCGATCCTGACGATGGCAACCACGCTGGCTTCGATCGTGGGCGTTAGCGAGGTGATGACAGTCACCAACCGGATCACCAACGCCGAAGGCCGCACCGATCTCCTGATCCCGATTTACTCGTACGTGCTGCTGGCGTTCTTCGTCTACTGCTATCCGATCGCGCGCTGGACGCGCCTGCTCGAAGCGCGTTACGCGGAGCGCTGATGGACCTCAACGAATTCCTGGCCAAGCACGGCATCCACCTGGCGCGGCACGAGCATCCGCCGGTCATGACCGTCGAGGAATCGCTGCGCCTCGTGCCGAAGTTTCCCGGCGCGAAGACGAAGAACCTGTTTCTGCGCGACAAGAAGGGCCGGCGCCATTTTCTGGTCACCGTGCCGCACGACAAGGCGGTCGACATCGACGCGCTCGCGGACGAGATCGGCGCCAACGGGCTCGGCTTCGCGTCCGCCGACCGTCTGCAGAAGCACCTCGGCATCAAGCCGGGATCCGTGAGCCTGCTGGCGCTCGTCAACGACGAAGCGCGGACCGTGGAGTTCATCCTCGAAAAGGCGTTGTGGCAGGCAGACGCCGTGCACGCGCATCCGCTCGTCAACACGGCGACGATGGTGATCCCGCACGGCGATCTCGAGCGCTTTCTCGAAGCCACGGGGCACCCGCCGCGCGTGATCGAGGTGCCGGCGAAAGCGCCGCGCTGATTCACGATGGCCGATCGCCCCGAATCCACCGGCCAGATCCTGCGGCAGCAAGAAGCGCCGATCCTGCGGCAGCAAGAAGCGCCGATCCTGCGGCAGCAAGAAGCGCCGATCCTACGGCTTACGGACGTCCACAAGGCGTTCGGCAGCACGGAGGTGCTGCGGGGCATCTCGCTCACTGCAGCGAGGGGCGACGCGGTGTGCATCATCGGGCCTTCGGGATCGGGCAAGTCGACGCTGCTTCGCTGCATCAACGGCCTCGTTCCGATCGAGCGCGGCGAGATCTACGTCGGCCCGCACGCTGTCCATTGCCTGAAGAGCGACAAGGAGATGATCGCGCTGCGCAAGGACGTGTCGATCGTGTTCCAGCAGTACAACCTGTTTCCGCACAAGACGGCGCTCGAGAACATCATGATGGCGCCCGTCGACGTGCTGGGCCAGCCGCGCGATGAAGTGGAGGCTCGCGCGCACGAACTCCTCAAGAAAGTGCGGCTTGCGGGCAAGGAGTCGAGCTATCCGGGCGAGCTGTCCGGCGGCCAGCAGCAGCGCGTCGCGATCGCGCGGGCGCTGGCGATGCGACCTTCCGTGATGCTGTTCGACGAGGTGACGGGCGCGCTCGACCCCGAGACGCGCAACGAGGTGCTCGGGACGATTCGGCAACTGGTGGAGGAGGGCATGACGTCGGTGCTGGTGACGCACGAGATGGCCTTCGCCCGCCAGATTGCCGACCACGTCTACTTCACCGATCACGGCGTGATCGTCGAGGATGGACCGCCCGCGCAGCTATTCGGGGCGCCGCAGAAGGAACGCACGCGCGCGTTCCTCGAGCAGGTCGCATGAGAGCGGCTCCGCGCCGATGAAGACGCACGCGCGCGTCGTCGTCGTCGGAGGCGGCGTCGTCGGCGCGAGTGTTCTTTACCACCTGGCGAAAGCCGGCTGGCGCGACGTCGTCCTGGTCGAGCGCGACGAGCTCACGTCGGGATCGACGTGGCACGCGGCCGGCGGCATGCACACGCTCAATGGCGATCCCAACGTCGCAAAGCTTCAGGAATACACGATCAAGCTCTACTCGGAGATCGAGGCCGCCTCCGGACAGTCGTGCGGCGTTCACATCACCGGCGGCGTCAACCTGGCCGGAACCCCCGAGCGGATGGACTTCCTGCGGCTCGCCCGCGCCCGGGCGCGCTACCTGGGGCTGGCGATGGAAATCATTTCGGTCGAAGAGGCGCAGAACCTCTTCCCGCTGCTCGACAAGCGCCATTTCGTCGGCGCGCTGTACAACCCGCTGGAAGGCCATGTCGACCCCGCCGGCGTCACGAACGCCTACGCGAAGGCCGCGCGAAACCTTGAGGCCGAGGTGTATCGGTTCACGCGCGTCGTCGAGCTGATCGCGAGGGCCGACGGAGGATGGGACATCGTCACCGACAAGGGCACGATCCACGCGGAACACGTCGTCAATGCCGGCGGGCTCTGGGCACGCGAGGTCGGGCGGATGGCCGGCCTCGAGCTTCCGGTGCTCGCGATGGAGCACCAGTACGTGCTCACGGGCGACGTGCCGGAAGCGGTCGCCGCAGTCAACTCCGGGAGCGAATTGCTGCACGTCATCGACTTCGAGGGCGAGATCTACATGCGGCAGGAAGGCCGCGGCATGCTGATCGGCACGTACGAGAAGGCAGGCGTCCCGTGGTCGGAGCGCGAGACGCCCTGGAACTTCACCCACGAGCTTCTCCTGCCTGATCTCGATCGGATCGCGCCGAGCCTCGAAGTCGGTTTCCGGCATTTCCCCGCGCTCGAGCGCGCGGGCATCAGGCGCGTCATCAACGGGCCGTTCACGTTCGCGCCGGACGGCAATCCGCTGATCGGGCCGATCCGAGGTCTTTCGAACCACTGGGTTGCCTGCGGCGTGATGGCGGGCTTCAGCCAGGGTGGAGGCGTGGGGCTTGCGCTAGCGAACTGGATGATCGATGGCGATCCCGGCTTCGACGTCTGGGCGATGGATGTTGCACGATTCGGTGAGTGGGCGAGCCCTGCATACACGAACGCCAAAGTGCGCGAGAACTACTCGCGGCGCTTTCGGATTCGTTTCCCGAACGAGGAATTGCCCGCGGCGCGGCCGCTGCGGACGACCCCCGTGTACGACACGCTCAAGGCCCGCGGCGCGGTGTTCGGTGCTGCGTTCGGCGTCGAGCATGCATTGTGGTTCGCGCCGCACGGAATGGAGCCGCGGGAGGACGTCACCTATCGGCGCTCGAATGCTCACGGGCCGGTTGGGGAAGAATGCCGCGCGGTACGGCGAGCGGTCGGTCTGCTCGAGATCGCGACGTTCGCGCGCCACAAAGTCGCGGGCCGCGACGCTGCCACCTGGCTCGACCGAATGCTCGCAGGGCGCATGCCGCGCGAAGGACGCCTCGCGCTCTCGCCGATGCTGAACGACAAGGGCAAGCTGATCGGCGATTTCACCGTGGCGAACGCCGGGGGCGATCGCTATTTCGTCTTCGGCTCGGGCATCGCCGAGCAATATCACCGCCGCTGGCTCGATGCGCACCTGCGCGCATACGGTGTCCGCATCGAATCGCTCGCCGACGAATGGATGGGCTTGGCGATTGCCGGACCCCGGTCGCGTGAGCTGCTGGCGCGCGTGTCGCCCGCGGATGTTTCTGCGGAGGCCATGCCGTTCCTGTCCTTTCGCCGAATCGAAGTGGCCACCCTTCCGGCGCACGTAGGCCGCATCTCGTTCACCGGCGAGCTTGGTTACGAGATATGGGTGCCTGCCCAATCGCAGGTCGCGCTGCACGACGCGCTCGTCGAGGCGGGCGCGGATCTAGGTCTTCGGCACTTCGGGGCGAGAGCGCTGCATTCCCTGCGGCTGGAAAAGAGCTTCGGCAACTGGGCGCGTGAATACCGGCCGATCTACACGCCCGCGGAAGCAGGCCTCGGTCGCTTCGTCGATTGGACCAAGCCGGATTTCATCGGGCGTTCCGCAATGGTGCAGGACCGCTCGCACCCGCCCTCGCGACGTCTTTGCACATTCGTCGTCGAAGCCGCGGACGCGGATGCGATCGGCGACGAGCCGATTTCTCGCGACGGCAGCGTCATCGGGTGGGTGACTTCGGGAGGCTACGGTCACTGCGTCGGAAAATCGATCGCGCTGGGCTATGTGACGGCGTCGGTCGCGGCCGCGACCGAAGGGTTCGAGATCGAGATCCTGGGCGAGCGCAGAAGGGCGGTGCGCTGCGCGCATCCGCTTTACGATCCCGACGGGCGGAGGATGCGCGCGTGACCGGTCAGATCGATTCGTCGCGCGTTGCCGGCGACGGATGGTGTGTCGTCGAAGCTTGGCCGTCGCCAAAACAAAGTGCCGATGCGCGCTCTCCATGGCCCTGGGGGAACCGGCGGAGTGCTTGCCAGCGCGCATCAGCACGGTTGCATCCTAGGGCGTGCGCAACGGTCGCATCGAATTGATTGGCCGAGTGGTCGGCCGCGAGGGTGAACGGCCGCCGGTGACGGGTGGACCGGAAAACTTGATCTGCCTCAACCCGCACCGAAGGTCGTTCATCCAACGCTTGCGTCCGCGAGGTTTTCGCCCTATATTCCTCACCTCGCACATGCATATGCATTCATCCGGGCAAACCCGCCCGGGTGCTCTGCGCCGAGAGCGTGGTCACGAGCCGCGGAACGAGTTTGTCCGAGCGTCCGGGGAATCCCCGGCACCCGTCGCCGGCATCACTGCCCGCGTCAGTCGGACGTCCGCCCGCGCCGAAGGTCCAACGGGGGGATCCGATGGTCAAGCCAAACCGGGAAAGCGCAAGCGACCGCGCGCAGCGCGTCGCCACTGCGTACATCCCGCGCAACACCGAATGCGCCTACAACAACTTGAAGGTCATGACGCGCGTCGTGTCGTCCATCTACGATGAGGAACTCCGTCCCGTCGGTCTGCGCGCGAGCCAGCTCGCGCTGCTGTGGGCAATCCGTGCGATGGAGCCGGTCGAATTCGGCAGGCTAGGCGCAACGACCTTCACCGACCAGACGACGCTCAGCCGCACCGTCGCGCTGCTGAAGCGCGCCGGCCTCGTCAGCATCCGCGTAGGCAACGACCGGCGAGTACGCGTGATCTCCACTACCGCCAAGGGGCTCGCGCGCTTTGCCGTGGCGATGCCGCTCTGGGAGCGCGCCCAGGCCCGCGCTGACGAGCTGCTGTCGCTCGACGAGCTGCGGAGCGTCGCTCGCAAGGTCCGCAAGGCGGCTCGCGCCGCAGCCTGACGTTTCGCCCGTTGCCGCGGCCGCCGGAAGGCCGCCGCCGCTACCCGCTCGAAGCCGTCGTCGCTCCCGATTCGAAGCCCGCCGTCGCTGCCGGCCGCCGTTCGTCGCTTCATTCCACGCTTCGTCGCAAAGGCTCCTGCACGGTGTCCCGGTGCTTGATTCTCTCCCTGTTCCGCGCTAATGTCCGCGATGTATGCATATGCATATGTATCCGGCAGCACGCCAGCGTGCATGGGAGGGCGCGCGGAGAGCGGACCGAACGCGAGGATCGATTCGATGGACGAAGGCAGATTCGAGTCACGGGTCGCGCGCGACCCGGAGCACACGGAGCAGGGAACGGACTATGTGCAGGCGCGCGTGCAGGCGCCCGAGGATCGCTTATCGCGTCCCCACATCGCCCGCATCGCCGTCAAGTCCGTCGACCGGATCGTCATCGTCCAGGTGAAAGACATCGTGCGGCTCGAAGCCGAGGACAATTACGTCCGGCTGTGGGCTGACAGGCCGTATCTGCACAAGGAGACGCTGACCCGTCTCATGAGCTTCCTCGACCCTGCGGAATTCTTGCGCATTCACCGATCGCACGCGGTCAACATCCAGTCGGTGCGGGAATTGCGCCCCTTGCTGCACGGCCAATTTCTCGTCGTGCTGACAAACGGCACCGAGTTGACTTCGGGCCGCAGCTATCGCGGCGTTATTCAGCAGGCGTTCGGGCTCGTATAGCGGCCTGAGTCAGCAGGCGTTCGGGCTCGTTTAACGGCCGATCCAAATTCACTCGCAAGTTCGGAACCTCTGAGCCGGAACGCAAGCTCGCCGTCGCGCCGGGCCCGAGTGCTGACCGGCGACGATTGCCGACATCGAACCGGCGCGAACGGAACAATCCGCGCCCCTCGCGTCTCAGAACTTGACTCCGATGCGGCCGTAGATCGCGCGGCCGATCGGGTTCGCATACCGGCCGTCATAGCCGACCTGGTTTCCGCCGCCGCCGGTCTGGAGCGAGCGTGGCGGGTCGCGATCAAATAGATTCAGGATGCCGATCGTGCCCCTTATGTCCTTGCTGAAGTTGTATGCGGCCTGCCAATCCCACGTCGTATACGACGGCACCCGCACTCCGGACAGCGCGACCGATTCACCGAGGGATCCATCCGGGTTCGCGAGAAAGATGGTCTCGCCGGCGCCATACGCCGCATCCTCGTAGCCCGACTTGTAGTGGGCGGTCAGGGTGTTGGTCCACGGGCCGGTCTGCAGGGTCATCATCACCTGGAGCGTGTCCCTGAACACCACCTGCTGGTCCGGCCCGAACCTGCCGAGATCGGAGTTGAACGGCTGGTCGGGACCGAACGTGTATTTCGCCTTCAGCATGTGCGTCCCCGTCAGGTTCGCAGTGAAGACTCCCCAGGACGTTGGCGTTGAATAGGTGACGTCGTAGTCGATGCCCTGATACTTCGCCGTTCCGCCGTTGAACGGCAGTTGCGAAAACGCGATGGTCGTGAACCCCGCCGGGTCGGCATACGGATTGACGAACAGGCTCGCGTATTGCTGCGGATTCTGAAATCCAACCTGTTCCGCAATGCCTTGCGACAGCACCTGGTTCTTGATCTCGACGTTCCATAGATCGGCGCCTATCGAAAGGCCCTTGATCGGGTCCCAACGCGCACCGGCTGTCCACTGCTTGGATGTCTCCGGCTTCAGGCCGTTGTCGCCGGAAAGGCCGTTCGGCCCCGCCAGCAGATCGTATTGCGCACTCCCGGGCCGACAGCCGACGGTGCCCGGAAATGGGCACGCATACGAGCCGGTCGTGGAGCCGGCGAAAACCAGTGCCCCGGCGATGTCGGTCATCGCGGGTGCCCGGAAGCCCGTCCCGTACGATCCACGCACCAGCACCTCCTTGACTGGCAGCCAGCGCGCCGAGATCTTGTACGTGGTCTTGCTGAACGTGTTGCCGAGGTCCGCATCCGGCAGCTGGTCGTAGAGCCCGGTGACAGGATTCAGGTCCGTGGAGAACACCCAGTTGCTGCGCGTCTTGTCGTAGTGGTCGTACCGAATCGACGCGGTGGCTTCGAGCGACTTGGTAAGCGGGAAGAACCACTCGGCATACGCTGCCCAGTTGTCCCGATCCATGCCCAGCGGGACCTGGCCGTATTGGCCCCCGATGGGGAAGGAAGCCAAAGCCGGCTGCGTCGAGAACCCGCTGCCGTAGAGGTAGTAGTCGCCGTAGTCGACGTTGTATTTCTGCTTGAAGAAGTCGAGCCCCAGGGCGAGGATGGTTGGCCCGCCCGACAGCTCGAAGAAATCGTGCTGCGCTCCCAGGTGCAGGTTGCCGAGCTTCGAATGCGACGTCTGGAACTTGCTGTCGAGGATGAAGGGCGTGACCGCTGCGCCGCCCGTGCCCATGATCGGATCGTAGAGCCCGGCGTTGATCGTGTTGAAGAAGCCGATGGAATCCGTATACCCGCCGGCAGCCGTATCGGTGAATTTCGCGTCCCCATACGAGATGCGCGCGTTGTAGTCCCAGCCCCAGGCGGCGCCATCGACCCCTGCGACGTACTGCTGCGTATTGGTCTCGTACTTGTCGGCACGGCCGCCCAGCGACTTCCCGCGATAGCCGACGTTCGCCAGCGTGGCATTCGGGTCGGACGGATCAGGGCTGACGATCAGGAGGTTGTTGGCGGTCAGGAAGGGCTGAATGTACTTGTTGTACAGGATCGGTGTCCGCGTCGTGGTGTTGAGGCCGAAGGGCTGAGCTGGCGGAGCGTATTGCGGCGTCGTCTCGAAATGCGACAGGTTGACGGTGATCCACGCGGTCGCACTGGCGCCGAGCTTCAGGTAACCCTTGCCGAGGAAGTTGGCCGTGTCCGATGGCGGCACATCCTGCACGGTAGCGGCGTAATTGAAGCGACAGGATTCGCCGACGGCGCCGAGCGACCCGGTGCCGGTCGGGTCGGCGATGACGACTGCAGGATTCTGGCAGTTGCCATTCTGCCGGTAGTACGGGTTGATCGAATACGCGGTCGGCGCGGCCGACGGATTCGAAGCGGGCACCGCCTGGAAAATGAGGTTGCCGGGCTCCGTGTTCTCGGTCGCGTTGTTGAAGATGTAGTTCACGCCGTTGTGCGTAAACGGGAAGTAGGCGCCCTGGCGCGAGACCTTGCGGTCCGTCGCCTGCAGCTTCGATTGATGGTTGTAGCTGAACGTCCCCATGACGTTCCAGCCGTCCTTGGCTAGATCCCCCCAGCCTTTGCTGACGCCGGCGTTGACGCTTTGGGCGTCCCCCTTGGTCGGCCAGGTGTACTGCGCATAGGCGTTGCCTTCGGTGGAGTTCTTTTTCAGGATGAAATTGACGACGCCCGCAATCGCATCCGATCCGTAAACCGCCGTGGCGCCGTCCAGCAATATTTCGACGCGCTCGACTGCGTCCAGCGGGATCGCCTGGATGGCGGCGGCGAAACCGCCGCCGAAGGAGTTGTTGAGCGCGGCGGGAGGCGGGCGCACCCCGTCGATCAGCACTAGCGTGTACTTCGACGGCAAGGCGTGCAGGGACGCCGTCGTGTTGCCTTGGCCGCTACCGTTGACCCCGGTCGACGCCGCGACGAAGTTCTGCACCTGGGGGAGTTGCTGGATCAGCTCGGTCGCGGTGGTCGCGCCGCTCTGCTCGATGTACTGGCGATCCAGCGTCAGAACGGGGAGGGCCCCCTCGGTCTGCGTACGGGCGATGCTGGAGCCCGTGACCACGAACCGCTCTTGCGCCAGGAGCTCCGGCGCCGCGGCGACGCATGTACTTGCAACTATTGCCCGCGCAACGGCCAGCGCGAGCGGCTTTCTCCGATGAATGCTCATTGGATACGCTCCTGAAGGGACGACAAGAATTGCTGTCCGCCCCCCCAGAGCGGTCCAACAGTTGGGACGTTACTCCGTCATGCAGCGACGCGCAAAACGAAAGCGGGAGGCGAGCAGCCGTCAGGCGGCGGCTGTTGCAAAAACGCTTGGAAGAAGTTAGCGGCCGCGGCGACGTCCTGCCCGGGCGAGACGAAGCCGGGTCCCGGGCCGGGCCCGGCTGGGTGAACAGGCCAGTGTGCGGCCGATCTGGATCTGCGGAATCGTCCGGATGCGGTCGTCGGCCTCGCGGTCGCGGCCGCGCCTGACTGATCCGCCGCCTGTGCCAATATTCCAGGTATCCGCTACTCGCGTGACGGCGCTAAAATCGATCGCCATGTCACCGCGCGCCGAAGCCGAGTGAAAGTTTGCGCGTCTCTGCTCTCTTGCCTGTTGCTCGCCGCATGCGTGTCGAGCCCGGTGACCGCGCCGCCCGATCCCCTGTTTCACGATCAGCTGTTTCGCGTCCCGTCGGAGCGCATCGCTGCGGCCGACATCTTTGCCGTCAGCGACTCGATGAAGAGCTTCGTGCACAGCGAGCTCTCCGGCCGCCTTCACGGCGCCGGAATTCAGCAGCGGTTTGCCGAAGCGCTCTACACCAAGGGCGAGCTCAGGATCGACTACGAGTCGGTGCGCACCCGGACCGCGGCCGAGACCTTCGAGGCGCGCGCGGGGAACTGCCTTTCCCTGGTGATCATGACGGCCGCGCTCGCCAGGGAGGTCGGATTGCCCGTCCGCTTTCAGCGCGTGTACGTCGACGACACGTGGACTCGCAACGGCGGCGTCACGTTCTCCGTCGGGCACGTCAACATTGGCCTCGGACGGCGGCAGATCGACGGTGCGTTCGGCCGCAACGATAGCGACATGTTGACGATCGACTTTGTGCCGCCGCGCGACCTGGGCGGCGTGCACACTCGCGAGCTGGCAGAGCGCACCGTCGCGGCGATGTACATGAACAACCGGGCCGCGGAGTCGTTCATGCAGGGACGCATCGACGACGCCTACTGGTGGGCGCGCGCAGGCGTCTTGCAGGATCCGGGCTTTGTTGGTTCGTACAACACGCTTGGCGTCATCTATCGCCGCCACGGCAATCCCGGCGAAGCGGAGCAGGTGCTCGTCCGCGCGCTCGAGCTCGAGCCCGGCAATCCGCACGTCATGGCGAACCTGATCCCGGTCCTCGACGACCTCGGCCGGTTCGCCGAGTCGAAGCGTCTCTCGCGGCAGCTGGCGGAGCTCGAGCCGAATCCTCCGTTCAGCTTCTTCGACCGCGGGCTCGCCGCGTTGCAGCGCTCGGACTTCACCGCCGCCCGGGACCTGTTCGTCCGCGAGATCGATCGTGCGCCCTACCACCACGAATTCCACTACTGGCTCGCCGTCGCGTATGCGGGAATGGGCGATGGGGAAGCCGCGCGGAAGGAGCTTGCGACCGCGATCGAGACGAGCGCGACGAGGAACGACCGCGACCTGTACGCGGCGAAGCTCGATCGCATCGAAGCGTCGCGCGTGCCGTAGCCACTTCGCAGCGAGCGGCGACGAGAAGATCGAGCCCACGCTCAACTGGCCCGCGGCGCGACGATCGGCGCCTCGCGCCAGCTCGAGGCGTAAAGGAGCGGCGAGTTGAAGCGGCGGTCGGCGGTGAGCACGACCAGCGATCGTACGCTGGTTGCAAGCCCCGCTTGACGCGGTCATGATTCATCTGATTCTCCGCCCGTTTCCGCTCAATTATCGAAAACGGTGATCAATATCATGCATGTCTCCTTTCAACAGTTGCGCGCGTTTGCGTCGGTCGCCCGATACGGCAGCTTCACACGCGCCGCAATCGCCCTGCACACGTCACAATCGGCCTTGAGCTCGCGAATCGCCCAGCTCGAGAAATCCATCGGCGCGACGCTCTTCGACCGCAGCACTCGGTCCGTGCGGTTGACCCGGATCGCCCGCGACCTTCTGCCCTCGGTCGAGCGCATCCTGGGCGACACCGACGCGCTGGTCGGGCAAACCAAGGATATCTCGGCGGGAATCGCAGGCCGTGTGGTGATGGCGGCGCTACCGTCGATCTCCGCCACTGCGCTGCCTCCTGCGATCTCGCAGTTTCTCCGGGAAAATCCGCGCATCTCGCTCGTGCTGAGAGATGCGCTCGCGGAGGAAATGAGAGACATGCTTCGCAATGACGAAGTGGATTTCGCCATATCGAGCCCCATCGTCGGCGACAACTCGTTCGAGTTCACGCTCCTCACCACCGATCGCATGGCGGCGGTCTTTCCCAGGAAGCATCCGCTGCATCGTGTCGCCTCCCTCAAGCTCGAGCAACTGATCGGCTATCCGCTCATTCTCATGGACCGCAGCAGCAGCGTTCGACACGTGATCGAGGATGCGCTTCGGGACAAGGGCCGACTGGCCCAGCCGGCGTTCGAAGTCGCCTTCATGTCGACCGCAATCGGCATGGTCCGCGCGGGACTTGGGGTCACGGTGTTGCCGACCGCCTCCCTGGAGGTGCAGAGCGCTACCGATCTCGGAGTTCGTAATTTCGCCGATCGCGCGCTCGTGCGGCAAATCGGCATTGTCAAGCGGCGAGGTCGGTCCATGACGCCTGCCGTCGAGAAATTCTGCGCGTTCTTGCTGAGCGACTCCAGGCGTTCTCGTCGTCGCAGCGTGTGACCGCGCGCTGGCCGCCGACGCCGCGCGATCGCTCTCGCGCTGCTCCAGCAGATGCCGTGCAGGAAGTCCTTCGTTGCACTGGATTCATCTGCATAGCGAATAACTGTGATTGAAATTATCTGTTGGAAGTCGAACGCCGGACACGTTCTAATCCTCCCTTGTCGCGCCATGACGGCTGCTCGGCAACGTCGGTGTTGCCGTCCAACGTGCAAGTTCAACCAAACGTTCCGTGGCTGACCAAATTGCAAAGCAGCCGCAAAGTCTATTGGAGGAGACGAATCATGAAGCTCAAACTCAGCCACGTTGCAAATAGCGTTGTCGGTATCCTCGCCGCAGGTTTCATTGGCGCGGCGAGCGCTGCCGGGCCGGAAATCATCGTGTTATCCAATCGTGCGGACCTCATCTCCGGGGGGGACGCGCTGGTCCAGATCAAGCTGCCTGCCGGGAGCAATCCGGCATTCCTGAAGATCAATGTCGATGGTAGGAGCGTGAGAGACTCGTTCGCGTTTCTGCCCGACGGAAGCCTCGGTGGTTTGGTGACGGGTCTGAAGATTGGCGTCAACACGTTGCGCGCGGTCCTGCCCAGCGGGCGCGCCACCATTCCCATCACGAACCACGACATCGGCGGTCCCGTGTTCTCGGGTACGCAGGTGGATCAATGGGTCTGTAACACCAAGGTTGCCAATCCGACCCTGAACAACCCAGACCTGGGCGACCCGATCGACGCGAAGTGCAACATCGCGGAACCCAAGTACTACTACCGCTACCGCAACACGTCGAACCAGTTCGTCAATTACGATCCGGCAAGCCCGCCTGCGCCGAACCTCATCTCGACCACTACCACCGATGAAGGCAAGGTCGTGCCCTTCATCTATCGTGTCGAGCGCGGGGTGATGAATCGCGGCAAATACGACATCGCCTATCTGGCCAACCCGGCGGACCCAACGGCCGGGTGGTCGCCCTTCGCCAAAGTCGACAACTGGAACCGCAAGCTGTTCATAAGCTTCGGCTCGGGCTGCGAATACGGACGATCGCAAGTTAACCCCGGCGGCGTCAGCACTGACGCGCTCAGCAAGGGCTTCATGGTCGCGCAGTCCGAGATGATCCTGTACGGCAATCACTGCAACGACGTGACTTCATCCGAGACCGTGATGATGTTGAAGGAGCGGATCACCGAACAATACGGGCCGATCCTGTTTACGATGTCTAACGGCAGCTCCGGCGGTGCACACCAGCAGAACCTGACAGTGTCGAACTACCCGGGCCTGCTACAGGGGATCATGCCGGGCCAGAACTTCCAGGACACGTGGACGCCCGGGCGCGAGTTCGCCGACTGCGGATTGCTGACTGCCTATAACTCGGGCTATGCCACCAACCCGACGCGATATCCCAACCCGGCAGGCGTACCGCAGATGACGATCAATGAACGAGGTCATGTCTACGGTCACCGGTACAACCAGATTTGCGAAGGGCCGGCCAGCATCAACATGGCCAGCCGGACGCCCTTTTACATGGATCCCCAGGTCGGCGACGCGGGTTGCGGCACTCATCCGAACAGGTGGTCACCGACGAACCTGACCGGCATCCGGTGCACGCTGCAGGATTTCAATATCGCCGTGTTCGGGCCGCGTGATGCCACCGGCTATGCCAAAACGCCACAAGACAACGTTGGCGTCCAGTATGGCTTCAATGCGTTGAACGAAGGGGTCATCACGACCGCGCAGTTCCTGAAGTTGAACGAGCAGATCGGCGGCTATGACATCAACGGGCAATGGCAACCGGCGCGGATGGTCGCCGATCCGGATGCGGCCAGGATCACCTGGACATCGGGTCGCATCTCCAATGGCAAAGGCCTTGGCGAGGTTGCGATCATCGACGCCCGAGGCTACGACGACACGGAAGAGCACTACGACTTCCGGACGTGGGTGAGCCGCAATCGTATCTTGAGGGAGTGGGGCGACTATGCGAACCAGGTCATCTGGCGCACAAAGGGGGGAGGTACGACGGGCCGGTCATCGTTCGACGTGATGAATGAGTGGCTGACGGCTGCAGTGAACGACACCACACCCGGGCGCACATGGCGGCAGAAGATCATTGCGAACAAGCCTGTGGAAGCTGTCGACCGCTGCTTCCGCACCACCGCGCCGGTTGGCTGGACGACGGATGTCAACTATTGCAATTTGAGCGCCAACCCGAACATGAACGCTTCGCTGACGGGCTCGGGTGCGACGCTTATTCCGGTCGCGACCGCGGACGAATGGCCGGTGTGGCGCGACACCCGGGTCGCTTCCGGTGAACCATTGACCAGCGACATCATGAAGTGCCAGCTAAAGGCGCCTTCTCGCAGCGACTACACGGTTACGTTCAGCGATGCGGAGTGGGCACGTTTGCTGGCAGCATTCCCGGCGGGCGTATGCGACTACAGTAAGCCCGGCATGTTCCAGGACACCGTTCGCGTTCCCTGGCAGACGTTCGAGGACGGACCGGGAGGCCGGCCACTCGGCAATGCGCCGGCATCCGTGGCAACGATACCATGACCGTTATGCAGTGATCCGGCGGCCAAGGCGCGCGCAGGCAGCGCCCTTGGCCACGCCTTCATCAGCAAAGTGATCCATAGCAAGATATGAAAGTACGAACCCGCTTTATCATCGTTGCACTGATTGCCTTTGGCCTGTTCGCGGTCGTCGGTGGGCGCGACGGCATTCCTGGCACCTCGCCGGGGATCGTGCCGAGCGTCGCTTCAAGCCAGGCGACTCCACCGGTTCGGGAAACTTCGACTGTTACACAACCGTTGCCTTCTTTCTCGCAGCGAGAGCTACCCACCCGCCTGCTACCTCGTGATACGTCGCGCAACGCGATTGAGACTCTAAATCGTGACGTATCTCTAGGCCTTACTGCGGAGGTGAACCCAAACCTCGGCGGGATGTTCAAGCTCGAAATAAACGCCGACTCGCGTCGCCCGATTGGCCGATTCACAGTCACGGTCAATTACGATCCCCTTGTGCTCCACCTTGTCGGGGTGCGTAGCAGCGAGTTTGTTGTGCATCCAGCTGATATAGCGAACTTCACAGTGCGAACCCCCGCGAATACAGAAGGGCAAATCGCTATTTCTTGGGATGGTCGATCGATTGCGGGCAAGGGCGTCTTGGGCCAGGTTGAATTCGAGCTGCACGCGTCTGGTTCCACCGCTATCAGTTTGTCTGATATTGAAGTCATGGATGTGGATGGTCGACCGGTTCGAGTCGCCATTCCGGAGGCCGTCCTCGTGGAAAGGCATATGAGCTAAAGCAGCCGCGACAGTCGAGCCGAATTACCGCCTGTCATTCGCGTCCGCCCTGTGCCGGCGCGAGGCTTCCTGGGGCCTTCACCCGGCGTTCGGCTTTTGACATCAAACGTTTCTTTCGAGATAAAGGATGGACATGTCTTCCGCCTGCCGCAGCATTTTCCTCCTCGGCGTCACCGCATTTGCCGTGTCGGCTGGCGCGCATGCCGAATATCCCGATAAACAAATTACCTTCGTCGTGCCCTTCGCGGCCGGAAGCGCTACGGATCAGCTTGCCCGGGCGCTCGGTCAGGAAGTGACCGCGATCACGAAGCAGGCGGTGGTCGTCGACGACAAGCCGGGAGCATCGGGCTTCATCGGTGCGGAAGTGGTGAAGAAGGCAGCGCCGGACGGCTACACCGTGTTCATAACGACTAACACGACTCACGCGGCCAACGAGCATCTCTTCAAGAAACTTCCCTACGACGCCGTCAAGGATTACCTGCCGGTCACGGCTCTCGGCAAGGGGGGGCAGATCATGATCGTCAATATGAACCTGCCGGCGAAAAGCGTCGGGGAATTCATCGCGCTCGCCAAGGCCCAGCCCGGGAAAATCAGCTTTGGCAGCGGCAGCAGCTCATCGCGGGTGGCGGGTGAGATGTTGCAGCAGATGGCGGGCATCGAGCTGCTGCACGTGCCCTACAAGAGCAACCCGCTCGCGATCAACGATCTCCTCGGCGGACAGATCAACATGATGATCACGGACATGGCGACCGGATTGCCGCAGGTGAAGGGCGGCAAGGTGCGCGCGCTTGCCGTGTCCACGACAAAGCGCTCGCCGCTCGTGCCCGACATCCCCACGATCGACGAAGCCGGCGTCAAGGGATACGACATGGGCTTCTGGTTCGCCGCCTACGTGCCGGCGAACACGCCAGCCGCCGTCGTGAACAAGCTGCACGACGTGCTGGTTCAGGCAACCAAGGGCACGGCAATGCAACAGTACTATGCCAACACCGGCACCGACCTCTTCGTGACCTCGCCCGGCGAGCTTGCGAAGTTCCAGTTTGCGGAATCGGAAAAATGGAAGAACATCATCAAGAAGGCGGGGATCGAGGCGGAGTGATCCGGCCGGTTGTCGGAAGCCGTTGAGGGCATTCATGCGTACATCGTTGCGAATAGGCGGCGGGGCGGGATTTGCGGGCGATCGGCTGGATGCGCCGCTCCATCTGGCCGAGCGCGGTGCGCTGGATTACCTAGTGCTCGAGTGCCTGGCCGAGCGCACGATCGCGCTGGCCCAGCTGCGTCGACGCCGTGATCCCATGGGCGGCTACGACACCCGATTGGCGGCACGCATCGAAACACTGCTGCCCATTCTGAAGAGCCGGCGAATCAAGCTCATCTCGAACTGCGGGGCAGCGAGCCCGCTCGCCGCCGCAGATGCGATAGTCGCCGTCGCGCGTCGCCTGCGAATCCCGGTCAAGGTTGCCGCCGTCACAGGCGACGATGTGCTCGCCGCGCTCGATCTGGACGAGCCGACGATGGAACGCGGTGACTCGATATCGACGTACGCGCCGATCATTTCGGCCAACGCCTATCTTGGCGCCGAGGCGCTGCTGCCCGCACTGGCGAGCGGTGCCGACATCGTGGTGACGGGACGGGTGGCAGATCCCTCCTTGTTCGTGGCCCCTTTGATGCACGAGTACGGATGGTCACCGCACGACGTCGACCGTCTCTCCCGCGGCACCGCCGTTGGGCATCTTCTCGAGTGCGCGGGGCAGCTGTGCGGGGGCTACTTCGCCGATCCTGGCCGCAAGGACATCCCCGACATGGCACATCTCGGTTTTCCATTCGCGGATGTCGACAGCGACGGCAATGCCACTCTCGGCAAGGTTGCGGGGACCGGTGGTCGTATCACCCGCGCAACCGCAACCGAGCAGCTTCTGTACGAAGTTACGGATCCGTATGGTTACGTCACTCCGGACGTGACCGCGGACTTCTCTTCGGTGACGCTGACGGAAACGGCGCCGGATCGGGTCGAGGTGCGGGGCGCGCGCGGCCGCGCTCGGCCATCGAAGCTTAAGGTCAGTGTCGGCTACCTGGCAGGATTCGTCGGCGAAGGCGAGATCGGCTATGCCGGCACCAACGCGATTGCGCGGGCCCAACTTGCGGCGCAGATCCTCCGCGAGCGACTCGCGGGCCGTTATTCCGAGTTGCGCATCGACCTCGTGGGCAGCACGTCACTGCATGGACGCGCCTTCGATTCCAACGAGCGCCCCTACGAGGTACGCCTTCGCGTCGCCGCCCGTGCACGAACGCCGGAGGAAGCCGCGATCGTCGGCGACGAGGTCGAGGCTTTGTACACCAACGGCCCGGCGGGGGGCGGCGGCACCCGCAAGTACGTTACCGAGCAAATCGGCATCGTATCCACGCTGCTCGACCGCGCGCGCGTCAGCACGAAAGTCACCGAGTGCGAGTGGGGTGCGCATGCCCAAGTTGTATGACGTCGCGCACTGTCGTGCCGGCGACAAGGGCAATACATCCATCCTGTCGCTGATCGCCTACCGGCAGGAGGACTATGCGCTGCTCGTCGAGCGTGTCACCGTCGCGGCCGTGGCCGAGCATCTGAGCGGGATTGTGCAAGGCGACATCAGGCGCTTCGAGCTTCCCCAGCTCGCCGCGCTGCAATTCGTGTGCGAGCACTCTTTGAACGGCGGCGTGACGACTTCGTTGGCACTCGACGCCCACGGCAAGTCGCTGTCGTTTGCCCTGCTCGAGCTCGAGATCTGACTGCCGCGTCAGCGCCGGTGCTCTGCACCGCGTGCAATGAACGCGCGCATTCGCAGCCCGTAGACGTTGACCACGAGCCCGACGAACACGAGCACGGCGCCTGCCATCTGGACGGGGGCAAGCGACTCGCCCAGAAAGAGAGCAGCGCTAGCGAGCCCCGATACCGGAATCAGCAACGCAAACGGCGAGATCAGGGCCGTCGGATACCGGTGCAGCAGCGCGTTCCACGAGCCGAACCCGAACAGCGTCGCGCCATACGACATGATCAGCACGCAGCCCCACGCCATCGGGC
>Ga0207701_10002753_pt1 | contig 18150 bp, 13 predicted proteins | sample KBSSwiSSwithPhiX_FD_184294 | JGI IMG/M metagenome (GOLD analysis project Ga0207701, IMG submission 184294) | Switchgrass rhizosphere bulk soil microbial communities from Kellogg Biological Station, Michigan, USA, with PhiX - S5 (SPAdes) (version 2) | ecosystem: Environmental > Terrestrial >... | reverse complement strand
GCGGCAGTTCTTCGATCGCTACTATCGTCCCGAGAACGTCATCATCCTGGTCGTCGGCGACGCCGAGCCCGAGAAGGTGTTCAAGCTGGTCGAGAAGCATTACGGCGCGTGGAAGCCCGGAGACAAGCACCCCGCCATCCCCGTCGAGCCGCCCCAGAAGAAAGAGAAGCGCGCCGCGCTCGGCTGGAAGAGCGCGACACTGCCGATGCTGCTGGAGGGCTACCACGCGCCCGCGTTCTCGACGACCAACGTCGACGTGCCGACGCTGGACGTGCTGGCCGAGCTGCTGTTCGCCGAACGCGCGCCACTTTACAAGCGGCTGGTCATCCAGGAACAGAAGGTCGAGACGCTGATGGGATCGAATGACGCCCACGTCGACCCGAACCTGTTCACGGTGCTGGCGCGCATCAAGAAGCCGGCCGACCTCGCCTACGTCGAGAAGGCGATCCACGACGAGATGGCGCGCATCGCGCGCGAGGGCGTCGACGAGAAGACGCTGGCCGACGTGCTGTCGCACGTGAAGTACCTGTTCGCGGGCCAGCTCTCGACCGCCGACAAGACAGCCTACCAGGCGTCGACGTTCCTGGCGCTGACCGGCGACCTGGATTCGATCAACGCGTACTTCGCGCTTTACGACAAGGTCACCAGCGCGGACGTCAAGCGCGTGGCCGCGACGATCCTGACGCCGACCAACCGGACGGTCGTCACCATGAAGGCGGACAAGCCATGAAGACCTCGCTGCTGCTGATGGCGTCGATGGCGCTGCTGGCGATCGGGGCGGCCGGCGCCGCGGTGGCCGCCCCCGCCAAGCGGGGCAAGTCGAGCGTGGCCGGTGTGCGTACGGTATTCCTGCCGTCGCCGGCGAGCCCGCTGGTCGCGCTGCGCGTCTTCTTCCAGGTCGGCTCGGCCGACGATCCGGCCGGGAAAGAGGGCCTGGCGCTGCTGACCTCGGAGATGCTGGGCAAGGGCGGCAGCAAGACGCGCACCTACGCCGAGGTGCTGGACGCGCTCTACCCGCTGGCGGCCCAGATCCGCGTCTACGGCGACAAGGAATCGATCGTGTTCGAGGGAACCGTCCATCGCGATAACCTCACCAAGTTCGCCGATCTGCTGGCGGACCAGGTGCTGGCGCCGCGCTTCGCCGACGACGACTTCACGCGCAACCGCCAGGACGCGCGGGACTACGTCACCAAGACGCTGCGCGGGAACGCCGACGAGGATCTGGGCAAGCAGGCGATGGCGACCATCCTGTTCTACAAGCACCCCTACGGCTCGCCGTCGCAGGGCACGGCCGCCGGCCTGGACGCCATCACGCTGGACGACGTCCGTAAGCTGTACGCGTCGCACTTCGCGCGCGATCGCCTGGTCGTCGGCGTGGCGGGCGGCTATCCCGACGGGTTCGCGGAGGCGTTCGCGAAGCGCTTCGCCGTGCTGCCGGCCAAGGCGCCGCCGCTGCCCAAGCTGCCGCCGGTTCCGGTGGTCAAGCGCAACCGCCTGATCGTCGTCGAGAAGGACGCGCGGGCGCACGCGATCTCGATCGGGCGGCCGATCAACGTGACCCGCAAGGATCCGGATTTCTATCCGCTGACGGTCGCGCGCTCTTACCTGGGCGAGCACCGCACATTCAACGGCGTGCTGATGATCCGGCTGCGCGAGATCCGCGGGCTGAACTACGGCAGCTACGCCTACGTCGAGAACTTCATCCAGGACGGCGGGTCGACGTTCCCGCTGGCCAACATCGCGCGCCGCCAGCAGCACTTCGAGATCTGGCTGCGTCCGGTGGCGCCGCAGAACAGCCTGTTCGCGCTGCGGGCGGCGCTGTACGAGACCGACAAGCTGGTCCGCGAAGGGATCCCGCAGGCCGGATTCGAAGCGACGAAGACGTTCCTCGCGAACTACTCGAACCTGTGGGCGCAGGACGCGTCGCGCCGCCTGGGCTTCGCGATCGATGCGGTGGTGACGGGCAAGGACGTGGTGAAGGAGCTGCAGGCGCGTCTGCCCAAGATGAAGAAGAGCGAGGTCGACGCCGCCGTCCGCAAGCACCTGGGCGTCAACGGGCTGACGATCTCGATCGTCGCCGATAAGGCGCAGTCGATCGCCGACACGTTGATGAGCGGCGGCCCCACCGGGATCAGCTACGACACCGCCGGAACGCCCCCCGACGTCGTCGCCGAGGACGACCTGATCAAGCGGTTCCCGATCCCGCTGGAGAAGGAAAACGTCCGCGTCTACCCGGTCGACAAGATGTTCGAGAAATAGCGCGAAATCGTTCGAGAATTAGCCTGGATCCGTGTTATGCGGGTACGACGTGTTGTCGCGGACCGCCGCCTCGGAATTCACCGCCAGATTCGGACGGACGCCCCGCTGGGTGGTGGCTGCGCCGGGGCGCGTGAACATCATCGGCGAGCACACCGATTACAGCGGCGGTCTCGTGCTTCCCATGGCGATCGATCGCTACACGGTGATCGCCGCGGCGCCCGCCCCGGCCGACGCGGGCCTGCGGCTGCGGCTGCACAGCGCCGCGGTCGACGAGACGGTCGATATCCCGCTGGCCGCGACGCCCGTGCCGGGAGAACCGCGCTGGGCGAACTACGCGCGCGGCGTCGTCGCCGGTTTCGGCGCCCGCGGGCTGACGGTCCCGGCGCTGGATGCGCTGGTCGTCTCCGACGTGCCGCTGGGCGGCGGGCTTTCGAGCAGCGCCGCGTTCGAGGTCGCGACCGCGACGCTGCTGGAAGCGGCGGGGGGCAAGCCGCTGGCGCCGACCGAGAAGGCGCGCCTCTGCCGGCAGGCCGAGCACGACTACGCGGCGGTGCCGTGCGGGATCATGGACCAGCTGATCTCGGTGCTGGGCGCCGAGACGGGCGCGCTGCTGATCGACTGCCGGACGCAGCAGACGAAGCTGGTGCCGTTCGCCGATCCGTCGGTGGCGCTGCTCATCGCCAACAGCAACGTCCGCCATTCGCTGGGCGACGGCGCCTACGCGGTGCGCATGTCGGCCTGCGTGGAGGCGGCCCGCATGCTGGGCGTCGCCGAGTTGAGCCTGGCGACGCCGGCGATGGTCGCGGCCGCCGAGCAGACGCTGGGACCGCTGCTGTACCGGCGCGCGCGTCACGTCGTGACCGAGAACGGACGCACGCGCGCGGCGGCGGACGCGCTGGCGGGCGGCGACTGGAACGCGGCCGGCGGGCTGATGTACGAGAGCCATCGCTCGCTGCGCGACGACTACGAGGTCAGCTCACCCGAGCTGGACACGCTGGTCGAGCTGGCGCGCGCGATCGGCGTCGGGGGCGGCGTCTACGGCGCGCGCATGACCGGCGGCGGCTTCGGCGGCTGCACCGTCACGCTGGCCGCCAGCGACCGCGTCGCCGACATCGGCGAGCGCCTCGCCCGCGAATACCAGGAGCGCCACGGCCGCCCCCTCACCTGGTTCGTCTCGCGCCCGGCCAAGGGCGCGCACGTCGTCGAAGCGACCAGCGCCTAACCGCTCGATCTCGTCGACAGCGGATCGTGCGACTGCACGCCCGCGGGAATGCCGCCCGTGACGTCGGCTGTCGCGACGCGGCCGTTCGACCACAACGTCCGCTCGGTCATGATCCGATAAACGCGCAGCAGGGCGCGCTCGATCTCGGGCCCTTCGAGGACGCCCAGCGCGCGCGCGAGCGCCTCCAGCGTCGCCATCCGCTGCGGCGCGGACGCGGTGCGCAGCCGCCGGCCGCTGCTCGACGCGGGCAGTGACACGCAGGGGATCGTGCGCGGGTCGGGCGCGAGACGCGCCCGCGTGCGGGCGGCCTGGCGCCAGGTTCCGTCGGGCACCAGCAAGACGATCGGATCGTCGCTTCCTCGCCAGGCCGCGATGGGCGTGGCGGATGGATGGGGGTACAGCATCAGGTGCTGCGCGCCCGGCACGGCGCCGAAAGCCGGCGTGGCGGTGTCCGCGCCGGCGGGCGGGCGTCCGCGGTAGACGACGGCACTGTTCGCGAGACAGCGCGCCGCCAGCAAGCCGGTGTTCGTCGGCTTGTTCGCCTCCAGTTGATGGACGACCAGCACCACCCGCGTGCGCGTCTCGAGACGCGGCAGCAGCGCGCAGATACACAGCGTGCGATGCATCCGGCACTCCGGGCAGCGGAGGTGTGGCTTGGGCCGGCGGCTCATGCGCCTGCGATTATCGCGCGGCTAGTCGCTCCGCGCCGCAGGCGCGGTCTGCGACTATGTTTTTTTCAGGTAGCCGCACTCCCGCGCTTCGCGCGGGAGCGGCTAGTGCCGCACCGACCAGTCGGCCGGCATCACGAAGCGGTGGATGCCCGCGATCACCAGGCCGCGCGCGACGCGCTTGGGCGCCAGCGTGACGGCGACGGCGTCGAAGCGGCTCCACATCGAGGCGCGCTGGATGACCCCGATCAGGTAGTCGGTCGCGGGCACGGGCAGCTCGGCGATGCGGCCGACCATCACCACGCGGCGCACGCCGTACAGGTTCAGCGCCGCGCTGACGCAGGTCGCGATCGCGTCGAACGTCGCCTTCATCCACGGCGGCAGCTCGCGCTCCGCCGCCTTGACGACGTCGGTAAACGTCAGCGCGTGAGTGGGCGGATGGCCCTTGGCCTCGCGCAGGCTCTGGATCAGCCCGCGCTGCGACGCCAGCGTCTCCAGGCAACCGCGCCCGCCGCAACCGCACATCCGGTTGTTGCCGGGGATGGGCGTGTGCCCGATCTCCCCGCTCATCGGCAGCGCGCCCTGGTAGATGCGGCCGCCCAGCATCAGCGCGCCGCCGACGCCGTCGGAGATGTCGATCATGATGAAGTCGTCGCCGTCCGGCCGCGCGCCCAGCTCGCCCAGCGCCAGCGCGCGCACCTCCTGCACCAGGCCGACGGGTGCCGACCAGATCTGCCGCAGGATCCAGGGCAGGTCGGCGTGCTCGGACCAGTGCAGGTTGGGCGACAGCAGGACGCGGCCCACGCGTTCGTCGACGACGCCCGGCGTGCTGACCAGGACCGCCCAGGGCCGCTTGACCTGGATCTTCTCCGCGCTCTGCGCGACCTTCTCTTGCCAGGCGTCGGCGGTGGTCGGCGTCTTGAACTGGATCTCCCAGCGATCCTGGTCGGGCGGCGACGGCGGCAGACCCGAAATGCGCGTCAGCTCGACGCCCAGGTCGACCGTCACGAAGCGAGATCGGTTGGTGGCGAGGCGCAGCTGCTTGCCCGGCCGCCCGACGCTGGGGCGGCCGCCGTCCATCAGCTTGATCTCCTCGACGACGCCGGCGTGCATCAGATCGTCGATGATCTTGCCGGTGGTCGGCTTGCTCATGCCGGTGGCCTTCGCCAGCTCGGCGCGGCTCGCGGCCTTGCGCCCGAGCAATTGCCCCAGCAGGGCAGTCTGGTTTGCCAGCCTCAGGTTTGCGGGGACCGCGGACACAGGCTGCAAGCTTTGCCCTTCTCGGGCTTTGATTGCAATCGGCGGCGCCGCCGGCGGCTTCGGATTTGGCAACAAACTAAACGATCACGATCGCGGTTAGCTGAAAATCCCGGGAAGCGCGCCGGTGTTCTGGAGAACGCCGCTCGCGCCCGAGAGGGCGGTGCTGGGGACGCCGAAGATCGGCAGCAGCGCCAGCCACATGTCGTTGAAGGGACGGTTGCCCGAGGTGCCGCCGGCCTGAGTGCCCAGCGGACCGCCCGTCACCTTGAGGAACGTCCCGCCTTTCACCTTGGTGTTCTTCCCGCCGAAGATGATGAGCGGCATGTTCATCTGGTTGTGGTCCCAGGCGCGCGCCACCTCGGTCAGGTAGACGATGACGGTGTTGTCGATCAGCATGTTGCCGTCGATGTCGGGCGTGGTCGCGAACTCTTGCAGCACCGACGCGGTCGCGGCCGAATAGAAGTTGTTGATCTGGTTCAGCCAGGCGCTCGTCATCGTGTCGTTGCTGTGGCTGGGCGGGTGGTGCGGCGCCGACTGTGGGTTGCCCTTGATCGACGCGCCCTGGAACGTCCCCGGGAACACGACCCAGTTCGTCCCCGCCGACCACATGAAGGTCGCGACGCGGACCAGATCGCACGCGAACGCGGTCTTGATCAGCCGCAGCTGGTTCACGCCCAGGTCCAGGTGCGGGTGGCTGTTGGGCGATCCGGTGACGTAGTAGTCGACGCCCGAGTAGGTCGTGAACACGGTGGTGTTGGGATCCGTGCCCGTCATCTGCTTGCCGGTGCTGGTGTTGGCGTACGTCGGCGGCATCGCCGGCTTCGTGCAGACGTTCGTGTTCGGCATCGACGCGTACATCTGCCGCAGGCTGGACTCGAGCTGCTGGATCGACGCCAGGTGCGTCGCCAGCCGGTCCTTCTCCGTCGACGGGATCAGCGTCTGCATGCGCGCGATGTCCTTGCGCATGAAGTCGCAGACCGACAGCTTCTGCTGAAGGATCTTCTGCGGGTCGGTCCCCGTGGGCAGGCTGCCGCCGAACACGCGGTTGAACACGTTCAGGGGCTGCGTCTCCGCGTACTGCGGCTGACGCCGCTGGGCGATGTCGGTCCCGGAGATCGGCGCCTTGTAGGACATCACGCGCGGCGCCACCTCGTCGCGGTCGGAGCGCACGTCCGCCGCGAGCTGCAGCGATCCGAACATGGTCTTGTTGGTCTGCGTCGGACCGCCCAGCATCGGCGACTGCGCGAGCAGCAGCTGATCGATGGAAGCGCCGCCGGCCGCCCAGTCCTGCTGGCCGATCTTTCCCAGCGCGTTGACGCCCGTCATCATCGCGACGACGCCGGCCTCGTGGGTGTTCTGACCGGCGTTGTTGGTCACGACGTTGAGGCCGTCGATCATGACCATGTACTTCTGCAGCGGGGTGGCCGCGGCGTTGAACGGCGCGCTCTCGATCGGCAGCGTGAAGTTGGTCGTGGTCGCGGTCGCGCTCGGGCACCAGGTCCCGAGCCCCGAACCCGCGCCCAGCGGGTGATGGATGATCAGCAGGCGCAGCGGCGCCGTCATCCCCTGCGCGCGCGACTCGATGGCCCGCAGGATCGGCGCCAGCACGACGGCCGAGCCGCCGGCGGCGCGCAGAAACGATCGCCTCGCAAACTTGTAGGAGCTCACTTCATACCTCCCGTACGCGCGCGCAAGAAGCTGGCCAGCGCCACCTGCTTGAACAGCGACGTGATCGTCCCGTCGGTTTGCTGCCGCAGGTCGTTGACCTCGCAGGTGTTGTACTTCCGGATCATGGTGCCGATGGCGTAGCTGGTGATCTTCTGGACCGAGCAGTCCTTGATCACGCCGCTGGTCGCCAGCAGCTGACCGAAGCCCTGCGCGCCCGTCACCATGTTGGGCGCCAGCGGCGCGGCGGTGTACGTCACGGATGCGTCGATCGCGCGCCCCGCCTCGTCGACGGTCCGGTAGTTGCCGATCGGTCCGAAGTTCTGCAACACGCGCGAGTACAGGTCCATCTGCGCGTGGCAGGTCTTGCACGGCAGATACATCATGCGCGCGTCGGACTGCAGGACCTCGCTGTCGCACGTCGACAGCATGGTCGTGCCGTCGGGCGACTTGCAGCCGATCACGTTCAGCGCCTGCGGTGTCGTCAGGTCGATGGGCGGCGGCAGCTCGTCCTGGCAGACGACGTCGTCGTGAATGAACTTGCCGCGCTTGACGATCGACGTCTTCGCCGGATCCGACGCCGACCACAGGAAGCTGGGCTGCGTGACGATCCCGGAGCGGCCCTGCGAGGTGGGCCAGGTTCCCGCCACGAAGGTGGTGTTGTTGGCGGGCGCGGTGCCGGAGAACGTGACGCCCGGATACAGCGTCGCCAGCCGCTTGTTCAGGAAGACCTTCTGCGACGTGACCAGATCGTTCACGGTGCCTTTACTGGTCCACAGCACGTCGTTCACGAACTGCTGCGTCGAGTTGTAGAGGTCGGTGGTCAGCGCCGTCTGATCCTGATCGGCCGTGGCCAGCGCCGTCAGCAGCGCCGTGTCCTTGGACCGCTTGTCGAACATCTGCCGGACGTTGAACCAGTCGATCACGATGTTCGTCAGGTTGGCCTTGACGGCGGGCAGCGCGAGCAGCCGGTCGATCTGCGCGGTCAGCCCCGCTGTCGTCCCCAGGCTGCCGTCGGCGGCCGCCGCGGTCAGCGCCGCGTCGGGCAGCGAGCCGAGGAACAGGAAGCCGAGCTGGCTGGCGATCTCGTACGGGTTCAGCGTGGTGTCGGGATACTTGCCCGACGCGTCCGCGGCCAGCGTGGTGGGACCGAGCTCGGTCTTGTAGATGAACGACGGCGACGTGATCATCGCCTGGATGACCAGGCTGATGCCGGTCGGGTAGTCGACGGTCGTTCCCGTACCCGCGCCGGCGTCGTAGACCCCCAGCAGGTTCGTCACTTCGGCGGTCTCCAGCGGGCGGCGGAACGCCTTCGCGCCCGTCGTGGTCACGAACGTCATCGCGCAGGTTCGGTACGCGGCCGTCGTCGTCCCCGTGCACGGCGCCAGCGTCGTGAGCTTCGACTGGATCGCCGGCAGCACGTCGTTCTGCGACGCCTGGTAAAGACCGAACTGGAAGCTCTCGTCCACGCCCAGCGACGAATCGCCGAAGAACGCGTACGTCGCCTCGCCGCCGCGGTTGGAGAGCACGGGCGCGGTCGTGAGGCCGAGAAGATCCTTGACCGCCGTGCCCCACTGCTCGACCGACATTCGCCACAGGCGGCGTGGGATCGTGCCCAGCGGGGTGCAGGGCGGCGGCGTGCTGCCACCTGCGCCCCCCGTCCCCGTGCTGCCGCCCATGCTGCTGCCGCCCGTGCCGGCCGTCCCCGTCACGGTCGTGCAGACGCCGGCGTTGCACGTCGCGCCTGCCGCGCAGGGATTGCAGCCTCCGCAGTGCATGGCGTCGCCGCCGGTCGGCGAGACGCAGGAGCCGTCCGAGCACTGTGTCGTGCCGCCAGGACAGCTCGACTGGCAGCTGCCGGCGTTGCAGACGTCGGTGCCGGTGCACGTCATCGTGCAGCTACCGCAGTGGGCGGCGTTCGAGGCGACGCAGGTCCCGTTACAGGAGAGTAAACCCGCGCTGCAGACGCACTGGCCGGCCTGGCAGACCTGGCCCGCTCCGCACGCGGTCGCGCATGACTGGCCGCCGACCTTTCCCCCGCAACCGGCAACGGCAAGCAGCAGCAGCGTCGCACCGAGAAACGCCAAGCTACGCGCGTTAGTCTTCATACCTGCCTCCGTTCGACCCAGGTGAGTTCGGCGGCAGGAACCACGGTAGGGGCCGGGGACCGTGCCGAACGCCCGTTAGTATCGCAAAGACCATCGTACCCGGCAGCTATTTTTTTAAGTTTATTTCTTTTTTGCGCAGTGCGGCCCAATGTCGCGTGAAATGCCATCCTTCATGCCATTTTGCGATGGTCGCGGAGCGCGCTGCGCGCGTTACCAGGTCAGCAGCATGCCGAGGCTGGCGAAGTTCACGTTCTGCGTTTCGCCCAGCTGCCACTGAAAGTTGGCGCGGAAGTAGTCCGCGGAGACGTGCAGGTGGGGGCTGACGTGATAGACGACCACGCCCGAGATCCCGAGCTGGTACTTGATCAGGCTCTGGCGGCTGCCGTTCATGTCCGCATCACCGTCGGCTGGAATCATCACGGTCATCGGCCCGCTCGCGGTGTTGATCGTCGCGCTGGTCGCGGGCAACGGCGTGACGCCCGCGTAGCCGACGCCCGCGTTGACGTCGAACTTTCGGATCGACACTTGCGCCTGCCCGTAGAGGCCGAACGACTTGCGCAGGCGGTGCAGCGGGCTGGCGTCGTACGCCGCTTCCGTCGTCTCGAGCGCGTAGTAGAGGCCCAGGCCCTGGCCCCAGTGTCCGGCGAAGCCGAGGTGAACGGGACCGGCCTCGACGCGCGCGCCACCGCCCGCGCCGTAGGCCGCCTCGTTCGTCGCGTCGGGCTCGCCGATGCGGTACACGCGCTGGTAGGCGCCGTTGACGAACACGTGCAGCTTGCCGGTGTAGCCCCAGGCGAGGTCGTAGGTGAGCTCGGCTTCGGGGCGCGGTTCCTTGGTGCGATCCCACGCGCCCTGCAGCGCGACCGGATCGAACACCGAGACGTTCAGCTGGATGCCTGCCAGCTTCGGCGTCGAGTAGAGGATGCCGCCCGCGAAGCCCGGCCCGAGCACGCCCGTCCCGATGTGCCCGGCGGCGGGCCCGTTGCTGTCGACCGCGGTCGGGAAGCCCATCGAGTAGCCGTGGCCGTAGAGAAAGTCGATCTCGACCGCGCCGCGCGAGAACAGCGTCAGCTGGCGGCCGACCGTCACGCTGCCCCAGCGGCCCTCCACGCGCGCGTAGCCCTGGCGCGCGTCGACGAGCGCCGGCACGTACTTGCGCCGCGATTCGCTCTCGATGTCGGCCCAGTACTGAAGGTAGGCGGTCAGCGTGGTGTACGGCGTCAGGTGCATGCGCACGCCGAAGCCGAGGATGTTGCCCAGGAAGCCGCTGCGGATGCGCCAGCTCTCCAGCTTCGGCTGCAACGTCGGCATCGACGGATCGGCGATCGGGTTCGCCTGGTTGTTGTTGATGCCGCCGCCGAACGGGGTCCGGATCGGATTGCCGGTGGTTTGATCGATCGTGGTCAGCGGGTAGGCGTCGCCGTTCACGTAGCTGGCGAAGCCGCCCATGCGGCCGTCGGTGAACACCTCCCAGGTGCCGACAGCGATGCCGGCCTCCGGGGCGGCCTCGCGGGGCGCGCTGCTCGGCCGATCGACCGGACTGGGCGTGGCCGCGACGAGGTCCACGTTGGCGGCGGCCACGCGCGCAACGAGGCAAGCGATCAGGACGGAAACGGCGGAGAACAGAATCCGCCCGCTGGCTGTTCTGTGGTTCATCACGGCGCTCCTTTGGTCGGTCGCCGAGCGCTATCCGTCGCCGTTACTCGGCGACGATGCTCATGACCTTGAAGTTCAAGAACTGCGTCTGAAACTTCATCGGGCTCGAGATCGTCTGGCTGCGGAACGTCGTCGGCAGCGTAACCGTCGACGGCGTCGAGCGCGCCACTGCCTCGCAGGCCGCCGCGTTCGAGAAGTTGTACGGCCCGCCCGGGCCGCAGTTCTTGATCGCGATGCAGTTCGAGTCGTGGCTGGTCAGCGTGACCGTGTAGCCGGACTTCACCTTGAAGGTGAACATCTCGTCGATGCCGTAGTTGTAGTGCGCGCCCTCGTGCGAGCTGTCGACGGCGTTGAACGCGTAGTAGGTGGGCGCGCCCGCGATCGCGCCGGCGGTGCCGGCGGTGATCGTCATCTGGAAGACGTTGTAGTCGACGCGCGCCGTCCCCGGCTGGCCGCCGGTGTAAAGCAGGTTGTTGGTCGCGGCGCTCGGATCGACGTTGGCGGTCAGCGCGCGCGTGCCGCCCGTGTACGTGCGGCCCTCCGCCTGACCGAGGACGCGGACCGTGACGTCGTAGATCTTCGACGGGTCGCCGCCCGCGACCATGAACGTCTCGGCGTACGTGTTGCCCGTCGCCTCGGTGGTGGTCACCGAGCCGTAGGACCACGCCGCCGTCGGGCAGCTGGTCATGCCCATCGGCAGGTTGGGGCAGTCGTAGCCGGTGCCCGCGCTCATGCACGGCGTGATCATGAAGGCGTTGTCGAAGTTGCCGAACTGCGTGCTGGTGATCGTCAGCGCGGCCGACCCACCGCCGGTGCCGCCGCCGCCCGTCGTGCCGCCGGTGCCGGTCGTCCCGCCGCGGCCGCCCGCGCCCGTCGTGCCCGCCGTGCTTCCGCCGGTGCCGGTCGTCCCGCCGCGGCCGCCCGCGCCCGTCGTGCCCGCCGTGCTTCCGGCGGTGCCCGTCGTGCCGGCGACACCGGTCGTTCCGGCAGTGCCCGTCGTGCCAGCGACACCGGTCGTGCCCGCCGTACCGGTCGTGCCGGAGACACCGGTCGTTCCGGCCGAGCCCGTCGTTCCAGCGTCACCGGTCGTACCCGCCGAGCCGGCCGAACCCGTCGTCCCCGCGGTCGCGTTCGAGCCGCCCTTCCCCGTCGTATTGTCCGAACCGCCACCACAAGAGGCCACTGCCAAGAAGACCAGACCCGCGGACGCCAAAAGGAAACGCTTCATGACTCGTGCCTCCCGTTAATCGATGTGCTGGAAGCTATCACAGGCATCGCAGCGAAAAACAACCGCGCGAATCCCCCGAAAGCAACCGGACGCTAGCAGTGTTTCACGACTAAGTAAATATGTTTAACTATCACGTAAACGCCTTCATTTTCAGGGGCAATTGATGGGCGCGGTCGAAACGACGAACGTCGGAAGGTTCCCGGTGTTGTTCGCCATCAGCGTGCCCGGATGCGCGGTATGGCCGGCCGTGGTGACCGAGTCGGCGGCGGTGGTGCCCGACGTCTCGTCGAATTTCCAGTAGCCGGTGAGGTTCGCTTCGTTGCCCGTCAGCGTGGTGTGCATCGTGCTGGTGATCTGGGTGGCGGTGCGCGCCACGTTCCAGACGCGGAACTCGTCGATCTGGCCGTTGAAGAACGCCGGCGGATAGCCGCCGATCGTCAGCGCGGTGGTTCCGGTGTGAAGCATCGTCGTGATCGGCACGGACACCTTCTCCACGCCGTTGACGAACGCCTTCAGGTTCGTGCCGTCCCAGGTCATCGCGAAGTGAACCCACTGGTTCATATTTGCCATTAGGCCGCTCGATTTGTTATCGCCCATCGGATCCGTGGAACCGTTCGTGAACGGATCGATCGTGCCGATGCCGGCCATGGCGCCGGACGTGGGGGTGGTGCCGAAGTCCAGGCCGAAGCCGTCGTTGTTGCGGTTGTTGGTGCCGTAGAAGAACGTCGTGTTCGTGTCGGCCGACCAGCTCGTCGAGAGGACGTAGGCCCAGAACTCGATGGTGCGGCTGGCGTTGCCGCTGGGCAGGTCCGTGTTCGACGGAACGTTCACGCGCGCCATCGCCGGATCGCCGCCGCCCATGATGTTCGTGCTGAACGAGACCGCGTGACCGGCGCAGTTGGTCGCGCCGCCGCCGCCGCCCGTGCCGCCGCCACCCGCGCTGCCGCCGCGCCCGCCACCACCGGCCGCGCCGCCGCCGCCCGTGCCCGCCGCGGCGCTAGTGCCGCCCCGGCCTCCCGCGCCTCCGCCTGCGCCGCCGGTTCCCGCCGCGCCGCCCGCGCCCGTCGTCCCGCCCGCGCCCGCCGATCCCGTCGTGCCCGCCGCGCCCGTCGTCCCCGCCACGCCGGTCGTGCCCGCCGTTCCCGTCGTCCCCGCCGTTCCCGTCGTGCCCGCCACGCCGGTCGTGCCCGCCGTTCCCGTCGTCCCCGCCGTTCCCGTCGTACCGGCGGCGCCCGTCGTGCCCGCCGCCCCCGTCGTGCCCGCCGCGCCCGATCCGCCGCCGTCGCCGCCCGAGCAACCGGCCACCGCCAGCGCGCCGAGGAACAGCGTGAAAGAACCGATCCGGACCACGAAACCCGCGCGCCGCTGATTAGTAATCATGGTTAATTAAGCGGCAGGCTGGACCTGCGCTCGCGTTTTGTCAAACGCTAAGGCGCACGCGGCGCGGCGCGGAGCGACTAGCCGCCCCCGCGCGAAGCGCGGGATCGCGGCTACCAGAAAAAACAGTAGTCGCATACCGCGCCTGCGGCGCGGAGCGACTAGCGAATCAGCTCGCGCAGCCGCTCGGCTGCGGACTCGGCGGTCAGATCTCGCTGCGGCTCCGCGAGCAGCTCGTAGCCGACCATGAACTTCTTCACCGTCGCCGAACGCAGCAGCGGCGGATAGATGTGAGCGTGCAGCTGCCAGTGCTCGCGCATGGCGGCGTCGAACGGGGCGCCGTGCCAGCCCATCGAATACGGGAACGACACCTCGAACAGCCTGTCGTACGCGCGCAGCAGCGTCGCCAGCAGCTCGCCCAGCGCGCCGCGTGCCGCCGGCGTGAGGTCGGGCAGGCGCGCGACCGGCGCGGTCGGCAGGATCAACGTCTCGAACGGCCACACCGCCCAGTACGGTACGACCGCGACCCAGCCGGCGGTCTCGTGAACGACGCGCACGCGGCGCTCGCGTTCGTGGCGCGCGTAGTCCACCAGCAGCGACGACCCGTGCGCCGCCGTGTAAGCGCGCTGCTGGTGGTTCTCGAGCACCGCTTCGTTGGGCATCGCGTCCGACGCCCACAGCTGTCCGTGCGGGTGCGGGTTCGAGCAGCCCATGATCTCGCCCTTGTTCTCGAACGCCTGCACCCACACGTAGCGCCGCCCCAGCGCGGCGGTCTCCTCAGCGAACGTATCGATCACCGCGGCGATGTCCGCGGGCGACATGTCGGCCAGCGTCAGATCGTGGCGCGGCGAGAAGCAGACGACGCGACACAGTCCGCTCACGCCCTCGCTGCGCAGCAGCGGCCCGTCGTGCAGCGCGGTAGAGATTCCGGTGTCCGCCGGCGTCAGCGCCGGGAAGTCGTTGTCGAACACGAACGTGCCCGTGTAGTCGGGGTTCGTCTCGTTGTTCGCGCGCTTGTTGCGCGGGCAGAGATAGCAGCCGCCATCGTGCTGTGGCCGCGTTCCCGACGGCGCCGCCTCGGTCGCCCCCTGCCAGGGACGCTGCGTGCGCTGCGGTGAAACCAGCACCCACTCGCCGGTCAGCGGGTTGAAGCGCCGGTGCGGGCGCGAATACGCGGTCACCCTGGATACCAGACGACACGGGGATCGTCGGGCGCGCGCTTGTAGTCGTAGGCGGCGTCGATCATGCGGGCCAGATCGTACCGCGGACGCCAGCCGAGGAGAAACTTCGCCTTCGCGTTGTCCAGCCAGGTCGACCGGTAAGGCGTCTTGATCTCGACGCTGGGCAGCTTGCGCGTCTTCGCCAGGTACGCGCCCAGCTCGCCGTAGTCGACCGGTTCGTCCATGCACACGTTGAACGTCTGCTCGCGCGCGCGCGGGTTGTCGATCGCGGCGATGATCGCCGCGCACAGATCCTCGACGTGGACGAAGTTGCGCTTCACGGGCACGCCGTCGGGATCCTGCATCACCGGAACCGCGCCCGTCTTGACGTAACCGTCGGCGGCCTCGCGGCCCACCAGGTCGCGCCAGCGCGGCCCGCCGAAGACGTCGTCTCCGAACGACAGCTGGTAGCGGAAGTCGTCCTTCTCCATGATCCACGGCGCGCGCAGGCAGCAGCCGTTCAGGTCGTACTGGATGTAGTACTGCTCCAGCATCACCTCCTCGAGGACCTTCGACAGCGCGTAGCAGCCGGGGTAGGCGCTGTGCTTCTGCGTCTCGGTGACCGGGATCGGATGCGGGTAGAAGAAATGGCCCATGCCGGCGTCCCCGCCGATCAGGACGAACTGCTTGAACGTCGGGCTGGTGCGGCACGCCTCCAGCAGCCAGAACAGTCCCTTGACGGCGACGTCCATGATCGACTCGGGCGTCTCCTTGCTGGTCGCCAGGTGCAGGACGTGCGTCACGCCGGCCATCGCCTCGGCGACGCTGTCGCGGCTCTCGATCGATCCGGAGAACACCTCCAGACGTTCGCGCGCGGCCAGCTTGCGGTTGTGGCACAGCGCGCGCACCACCGTGTCGCGGTGGTTTGCGTCGGCGAGCACGCGCGCGATGAACGCCTGCCCGACCTTTCCCGTCGCTCCGGTCACCAGGATGCGCTTGCTCATGATTGTCCCTCCGCCACCGGTGTCGGCGTCGTCGGCGCCGAAGTCGAAGCCGGCTGGCGCGCGCCGCCGAGCGCGCGCCGATTCTCGATCAGCTGATCGATGATGACCGCCGCCAGGATGACGCCGCCGGCGACGACATTCTGCCACAGCGACTGACCGATCAGGTTCACGGCGTTGAATGTGATCTGCAGGATGCCGGCGCCGATGACGACGCCGAACACGCTGCCCTTACCGCCCTGCAGCGAGCAGCCGCCCAGCACGGCCGCCGCGACCGCATGCAGCTCGTACGACGATCCCATCGACGGCGTCGCGGTCGGCAGGTACGCCACGTAAAGCATGCCCGCGACGCCCGACAGCAGCGCCGCGCCCAGGAACGTCACCAGCCGGATCGCGGTGACCGGCACGCCCGACAAACGCGCCGCCTCGGCGTTCGAGCCGATCGCGTAGCAGTAGCGGCCGAACAACGTGCGGTGCATGACGAACGAAACGATCGCGATCGCGCCCGCCGCGAACCAGAACGGCGTCGGCAGCCCCAGCGCCTCGCCCTTCCCCAGCGCGCGGAAGCCTTCGTACTTGCCCTGGAAGCCGACGTCGGTGCCGCCCGTCAGCACCTCGGCGATGCCGCGCAGGAGCAGCATGAATCCCAGCGTGACGACGAACGGCGGGATGCCGAGACGCGCGATGATCCCGCCCTGGATGACGCCGATGACCAGCGCGATGCCGAACGCGATCGCGACGGCGGCGCCGATGCCGAAGCCGCCGTACACGGCCAGGTAGCTGGTCGAGACGCCGGTGATGCAGATGACCGACCCGACCGACAGATCGATCCCGCCCGCGATGATCACGATCGCCTCTCCCAGCGCGAACAGCGAGATCAACGAGATGTGCCGGATGTTGTTGCGAAGGTTGTCGCCGCCGAAGAAGACCGGGTTCAGCACCGCGGTGATGATCGCCAGCGCGATCATCACCCCCAGCATCGTGAGCTCTTTCTTGAAACCCCTCATGAACGCAGCGGCCGACTTCCCACTTCGTGGCGTGGCGGACTACTTCTTCTGCTCGCGCAGCTCCGCCCAGAACGGGGTCAGGTTGCTCTTGTCGATCTTCTGGATGGTCGTGTCGATGAAGGTCGGGATGGTCTTGCCGTCGCGCACGTCCTTCAGCGCCTTCATCGACTGATAGCCGAACTGGAACGGCCGCTGGACGATGGTCGCGAAGATCGTTCCGTCCTGGACCGCCTTCAGCACCTCTTCTTCCTCGTCGAACGCCACGATCAGCGGCTTCGTCTTCCGCGTCGACGCCTTCACCGCGTCGACCATCGCCGGGCCGTTGTACGACCACAGGCCGATGACCATCACCAGGTCGGGGTAGCGGGCCAGCGCGTCCTCGACGTTCTTCTTCGCCTTGTTGCGGTCCGCGCCGTCCAGGAACACGGGCAGGATCTCGATCCCCGGCTGCTTGCCCAGCGTCTCGTCGATGCCTTTCTTGCGGTCGATCGAGTTCTGCATGTCGATGCGGCCGACGAATATCGCGATCTTGCCCTTGCTGACGTTGGCCGCCTTGAGCGCGTCGATCGCCGCCTGCCCGGCCAGCTTGCCCGCCGCGACGTTGTCGGTGCCCACGAACGCCTTGCGCTGTGACTTGGGCGCGTCCGAATCGTGCACGACGACCGGCATCTTCGCGGCGACGCGATCCAGCAGCGGCGTCATCGCGTCCGGGTTGATCGCGCAGATCGCCAGGCCGTCGAAGTTCTGCACCATCAGGTCTTCGATGATCCGCTGCTGCTCGGACACTTCGGTCTTCATCGGGCGAAACACCTCGGCCTTGATGCCGAGATCCTTCTCCGCCTTGCTGACGCCTTTCGCGGCGATGTTCCAGAAGTCCGACGAGTTGTTGGTGACGAACGCGAAGCGATACGTCTTCGCGGCGCCCGGCTCAGCCGCAGCGGGCGCTGCAGCGCCGCCCGGTTCGGACTTCTTGCACCCCGCCCCGCCGACGGCCAGCACGACCGCCAGCACCGTCATCAGAGAATTGCGATCGCTCTTCGTCATCGTGTTCCTCCTCTTAACAGAGTTCCCCCGGCTCGAACAACGCGGCAGGGGATTTAATATCGACTATTTACAAATTCGCAAATCGCGCGGCCCGTCAGTGAAGAAAACGGACGCGCGGAGACGCATTTTTTGCGGCGAAAAAAGCGCGATTCGATGACGTTTTTTTGCCTCTCGAGCGACTAATTACGCGTCCGCTGGCCATCAACAGACGTAGCTCCCCTGGGCCCCCGGACGTCATGCCGCGACAAAGCCCCGCACGTCGTAGGTTTCTCGCCGTCGCCACGCTCGGATTCTGTCTGGGCTGCGCAGCCAGCGAGCCGATCGACATCGACGATCTCGCGAAAAATCGCGGGACGCCCGCGGGCGCGAGCGGAACCAACGTTTCCGGACTCGCCGGCGCCGGCGGACCCGGCATTGCAGGCACGACGGGCGCGGGCGCGAGCGCGAGCGCAGGCACGACGGGCACCGCTGGCTCGATCGCCACTGCAGGAACCA
>Ga0207701_10002751_pt1 | contig 18167 bp, 21 predicted proteins | sample KBSSwiSSwithPhiX_FD_184294 | JGI IMG/M metagenome (GOLD analysis project Ga0207701, IMG submission 184294) | Switchgrass rhizosphere bulk soil microbial communities from Kellogg Biological Station, Michigan, USA, with PhiX - S5 (SPAdes) (version 2) | ecosystem: Environmental > Terrestrial >... | reverse complement strand
ACGAGAATCGCCCGCGCGGTTTGTCGCGCCTCGGCAAGTTCATCGACGCCAATTATCTCAACAGCATCGGATGGCGGGGAGTCCGGCAACGCAAAGCCAATCTCGAGCGTGCGCTTCGGGACGCGATCGAAAAACTCCAGACGGAGGGACGCCCGATCCGCATTCTCGACATCGCTGCGGGCGCGGGCCGGTATGTCTTGGAAGCGATGCGCGCGCGGCCGGACATCTCGATTAGCGCGACCCTCCGCGACAACAAACAAGAAAACGTCGATGCAGCACGTGCCCTCGCGAAAGAGTTCGGGCTTAAGAACGTGAGCGTCGGAATAGGGGACGCCTTTGATCGCGCTGCGCTCGCTGCGCTTGCCCCCCGCGCGACGATCGGTGTTGTTTCCGGGCTCTACGAATTATTTCCCTCCAACGACGCGGTTTTGGAGTCGTTAGGCGGGCTGGCCGGGGCAATTGAGCCGGACGGCTTCTTGATTTACACCAATCAACCCTGGCATCCGCAGCTTGAATTCATCGCTCGCGTTCTGCGCAATCGCGAGGGAAAGCGATGGATCATGCGGCGACGCACCACCGCGGAGATCGACGAGTTGGTTCGGATGGCGGGTTTCGAGAAATGTGCGATGGAGATCGATCGATGGGGGATGTTTACTGTCGCGGTCGCGCGCCGCGCTCTCTCCTGAAAGCGGACACCTCAGTTTCGTGCGCGAAGGCGTTTGCTGCTTCGGTTGGATTGTCGCTGTTCTTCCTGCTGGTTTACGGGGCCTGCCTCTGGGTCACAGCGCGGCGCGGTGACGTCGGGGTCTTCTATTTTGCCTGGGAGCGAGCAATTCCGTTCGTCCCGTTCATGATCCTTCCTTACATGTCGATCGATCTATTCTTTGTCGCGGCGCCGTTTCTTTTTCGCGATTCGCGGGAACTCGGAATCTTCATCGTGCGGGTGGCGAGTGCGATCTTTCTTGCGGGCGTTTGTTTCCTGGTCCTGCCGTTTCGCTTCGCCTTTCCGAGACCGCATGCCGAGGGTTTGCTGGGCGCGCTCTTCGATTGGTTCCGCGGGATAGACGCGCCTTACAATCTCTTTCCCTCCCTTCACGCGGCGCTTCTGCTTTTCCTGATCGACGCCTATGCACGACACCTGCGCGGTCTGAGACGATCTGCTGTGATGTTCTGGTTCGTGCTGATTGGTCTCTCCCCGCTGCTGACTCATCAACATCACGTGATTGATATCCTCGGCGGATTTGCCTTGGCCGCGCTTTGCTTGCTTTTTATCCGGCCAAAGATTTACCTCGATTCCGTCGAGCGCAGCCCCTAAACAAAGCGCGGCCTATGAACTACAGCGAACTGATCCAGCTCTATTTCGATCGCTCCACCGCGATGCAAAACTATTGGAATCTCTACGTTCTGGTCGTCGGCGGTATCCTTGCTTTCTCCTCCTTGCGGAAGCAGCACGCCGCTGTGACGACAGCGCTCGTCTGTCTTTTATTTGGGCTTTTCGCCTACGAAAACCTTGGCGCGATGAAAGATGTCACGGCACAGCGCTTCGCGTTACTCGACGCGATCAAGCAATTCGATGCCAACAACGGGGCTACGACAAATCCAAAACCGGTGCGCGAACGGCTTGAACCGACGCTCACGCCGGCGACCTATTCAAGTGTCAGAGCCACCCACGTCACGAGCGATATTTTGACGATCGCCGCTCTGGTCGCGATGGAATTGCGGAGACGCACGCTGCGCGAAGTCCTGCACGTATCGTGAGGTGCCGGAGCGCCGCCAAGTCGGCTACAGCAACTCGACACGACGCTTTTGTTTGAATCTGCGGGTCGATTGAGTGCAAGATAGCGCCATGGTCCGCGTTCTCCGGAGGTTTGCCCTTTTTCTTTCCCTTATCGCTTTCGCATCGGGTGAACCGAGTGTCGCAGCAAATCCCGTGGGCGAATTTTTCAAGAGAGTCGGACGTTCCATTTCGAACCTAGGAAAGAGCCCAACCCCGACACCCACTCCGCGAAAGTCGCGCCAGGGCACCCAAAGAGCCGAAACGGTCGCGGACAAAAAGGACATGCCGAATCCTCCGTCGGCCATGCCCTTGGTCACGCCTACGCCGACTCCGATGGACGTCCGGCCGGCCACGGTTGCTCCAACAGACCGCCGGCGATCACGCGATCTGCCTTACGGCGTGGCGGTACTGAATCGGCCCGGGTTGGTGACCAGCCCCTACGCGCCCAATCAAGGGTTGGTGGATGTGCGTGCGTTTCCCAAGTCCACGGAAGTCATGGACCCTTTCACGGGCAAGGTGTTCCTTACCCCGTGACGGCCTCCTTCACCGGGTCGGCGAGGCTCCTTTTTTAGGGCCGCTCTAATCCGAAGCCCGCTGGCGGCGGCCTGACTCTTGCTACTCTGTCCTGGCGACGGAATGAAGAACGGTTTGAGGATCCTGACTGTCGAGGACGAGACCGCGGTGGCTCAGTTGCTGGCGCTGGTGCTTTGCGGCCCCAATTGCAAGGTAACATCTGCCGCCGACGGCGGGGAGGCGCTGGCCAAAATTGCGGCCTCGGAGCAACCCTACGACATCGTTATTACCGATCACCAAATGCCACGGGTAACTGGCCTCGAACTTGTGCGTCAGCTACGGGCGCTGAATTTCGGCGGCAAAATCGTCGTCCTCTCGGCTTTTTTGAACGAGGAAAATGTCAGGGCTTACAAAGCGCTCAGCGTGGATCTAATGCTGGCCAAGCCATTTGACATGGACGAACTCCGCAAGGCCATCGGCATTCTCGCCGACGAAGCGCCGGTCTACGCTCATCGCGCGACCGAGTGGCGCTGAGCGGCAGGGGCCGCGTTTGATATGCCCGGATTCGATGACGGGGCATGGCGGATGCTCTAAAGATAACCGCTACGCTTTCACCATGGGAAGTTCACTGAAAATTTTGGCCGTCGACGATGAACCATCGATCGTTCAATCGATGTTCTTTATTTTCGAACAGCCGATGTATGAATTGGATAGTGCAGGGGATGGCGAGGCAGCCCTAGCCCGTGTCGCGGCGAATCCGAATCCGTTCGACGTTGTTATTACCGACAACAATATGCCGGGCGTCTCCGGCATCGAACTGGTGCGTCAACTGCGCGAACGAAATTTTCCGGGCAAGATTATGGTCCTCTCGGCGCATCTTTCAGTGGATGTGCGTGCGGCCTATGAGGAGATGAAAGTCGACGCCATGATCGAGAAGCCCTTCAGCGTTAAAGCGCTTCGCCATGCCCTGGACGAGCTCGCGGCCTAGCCGCGGGCAAAGTAATTCGTACAGTGCGGAGAGAAGGAGAATCTAAAACTCGAACCGCATCAACCACTGGGTGAGCGGTTCCCTTGTGAATCCGAGCGGTTCAAAGATTTCCTGCCCTAAGCTTTCCGGGAAGAACGGGCGGGCCAATAATTCGCGGTCAAAGTGACGCTGCAAGACGGCGGAAAGAGCTTGTCGCGAAGAAACAGCGTGAATGCGAATTGGCCCGGCGGCGGTGGGGTCGCTGATCACCGCAAGAGCCCCGTCGGAAGCAAAGGCGCGTGCCGATTCGAGCTTCGCGACGGCGTGCCGCGAAATCTGCCACGGAAGTTCAGGGAATTCTCTGGTGCTCGGCAACTGGCTCGCTACCGCGAGTGAAATTTCCGCGAATTCCCCGGACAGCTCTGCCGTGACTCCGCCGGGCGGACGTCGCCAGCCGCACAGGCGAGCAAGTGAACGGAAGCCTTCCTTCTCATAAAGGGCATAAGCTGGCGGATTCTGCTCGATGACTTCGAGAAACATCATTCGGTCGCCGCGCGCCCTGGCCTCGTCGAGCAGATGCCGCAACAATCCACGCGCCACGCCTGTCCGGCGCGATGCGGCCAGGACGCCCATGCCGGCGAGGCGCGATAGATCCCCAGTACGCGTGATGTAGCCAAAGCCACATAGCCCCGCGGCGCTCTGTGCGAACCGGCTGTAGCAAAGGTCGATGCCTTGGGCATGAACGAAGCGACCCAGTGCCGCTGCGTCCATGGCAACGGGACCGCCCACATAACCGCGGAATGCTTCCGTGAATGTCGCGGCCTGCGCGGCGAGCGGGACGTCGTGGGCAGGGATAATTTCGAAGGTCACGGCGAGCGGTAATGCAGACTCGAATCCAGTCGCCTAACGAGATCCGACAAGCCCCAGCCTCTCCGCATCGGCCTGCAAGGCCTTAATGACTCCGGCGATCACTTCTTCCAACGGTCGCCCCAGTTTAGCCGCGCCGCAGATGATGTCCTCGCGGTTCACGGCCCGGGCAAACGCTTTGTCTTTCATTTTCTTTTTTACCGCGGCCACGTCGACTTCCTGGATGCTTTTGGAAGGTCGCACCCGCGCCACCGCTATGACAAAGCCGCTCAGTTCGTCAACCGCATAGAGAGTCTGCTCCAGAGGCGTGACCCGCGCGACGCCCGCGTAATCCGCGTGGGAGAGGATCGCCCGGCAAACTTCTTCGCTCCAGCCGTGTTCGCGCAGCCAGGTTGCGGCGACGAAGGGATGCCCGTCAGTCGGGCTGCGTTCGAGATTCGGGTTGCGCTCGTAATCCATGTCGTGCAAGAGCCCAACCGCTTCCCAGAGGTCCGGATCTCCGCCGCTTGCCGGTGCGAAATGCCGGAGCGAGCCGGCCACTGCGTAACAATGTCTGCGCAGACTCTCCGATTTGACCCACTCGTGCAGAATGATGCAGGCACGATCAGCGAATGGTGACAGGACCGACGGTGGCGAAGATTCGCCGTGGTGAGCGTTATCCTGCGAGATCATTTAGATCGGTCTGCGCAAGACAACGGATTGAGCGCTCTGGCCGGCAACCTCAAAGCCGAAGCGCTCAAAGAGGCGGACCGCGGGACTGTTTGCGCCGACCCGCAATAGGACCGCCGAGAGTCTCGGATTCGTTCGCACCAGTTGGGTGAGGAGCGAAGCACCAATCCCGCGATGACGATGTCCCGGCCTAACAACGAAAGCCAGCTCCGGTGGCTCTTCGCCCGGACAGCACTCCACCGGCGACCTCAGCCAAACTGCGCCGAGAATCGTTCTCCCTTCCTTGTCATGGACGATGTAGCCCTTGTCTTCGGGACGGCCCCAGCCTTCGACGTAGCGGGCGTATTCGGGACGCTGCATCATTTCCCTGGACGGCGCTTCGCCTTCCGGCGGGCTAAGTGCCTGGTAGAGCATCTCCCACAGAACTACTTCGTCGTCGCCCGTGAGAGGCCGGAGCACATAATCGGCGGGAGCAAACATTTTGGTTTCCTGGTGTTATTATTCCTCTTTTCGCTCGGTAAAGAGTTGGTTTAGCTCGGCAAACCGAGCGCCGCCAGCGAGTTTTTCGAAGTTGCCATCCGTTGCGATCTCACGCGCGCCGCGGATGAAGGCGCCCCAGGCCGCAAGCGCCAAGCCCGACCCGACCGAGATGCGGCGGACCCCAAGGTCAGCTAATTGTGCTTGCGAGAAGTTCGAGTTGAACCCGGAGACGAGAACGTTAACGGGCTTCGGAGCCACCGCCCTAACGACTGCAGCGATCTCCTCCTCCTCAGTCAGGCCCGGGGCGTAGAGGCAATCTGCTCCCGCCTGAGCATACGCCACGAGGCGCGCCAGCACCGTCCGCAGCGGATCAGCGTGTCCAACCAGAAATGCCTCGCACCGGCCGGTGAGAATGATCTCACTTTGGGAGGCGTCAATCGCGGCCCGGGCCGCACGGATCCGCTCAACGGCGAGGTCATGGCTGTAAAGCGGAAGATCATTCCGCCCGGTGGAATCCTCGATTGAAAGCCCGGCGACGCCCGTAGTAATGCAGCGAGTCACGTTGTCCGCCACCTCTTGAGGTTCATCGGCAAAGCCGTTGAGGAAATCGGCGTTGACGGGAAGCGAGGTAGCGGCGACCACGTCGCCGATGTGCTGGAGCATCTCGTCGCGGGCCACTGCGCCATCCTGTTTTCCTCGGCTAAATGCGTACCCGGCGGAAGTGGTGGCGAGCGCCTTGAATCCCAATTGGCACAGGTAGATGGCCGTTCCAGCGTCCCACGGATTTGGCAGCACGAAACATCCTCCGGCGTGCAATCTGCGGAACTCTTCACAGACGGATCGTTGTGCGTCGGCCATGCGGGGAATTTATTCCGATCCCGCGTGTCCGCCAATCCGGCCGTTTCGCCGCATGCGGGACGCGTCCGACGCGTCTCCCGCCGGCCTGTCGTTAAGGTTCCGATTATGGTATTCTCGATCGGCACCGCCGTAAGGCGCGCGCGAGTCGCTTGGGCGAATGACGCGATGATCGGGCCTTCAAAATGCTGATTCGTTTTGGTTCAACCGCCGCATGACCCCTCTTGTCAGCATCATCATTCCGACTTTCGATCGGCCACGTTATCTGCAAGAGGCGATCGAGGCAGTGTTGGCGCAGACTTATCCGAACATCGAGGTACTCGTTTTCGACAATGGCACTCTGGACGAGACCCTTGCGGTCGCGGGGGAAGCGGCCCGCCGTGACCCGCGAGTGAGATTTCAGCGCAACGAGTGCAACCTGGGCATGTCGGCTAATTTCAATGCGTTGGCGCGGGCGGCGCGAGGTGAGTTTCTGGTCGCGATCGGCGACGATGATCGGCTGCTGCCCGAGTTTGTGAGCCGATTGGTCGGCGTGATGCGTCCGGAGTTGGGCGTGGCGTTTTCGAACCACTACCTTATCAACGCCGAAGGGACGCGGCTCGAACCGGAGAGCCGCGAATACACGCGACACTACGGGCGCGATACTATCCCGCCTGGGGTGCTCGAAAATGCGGACGCGGCGGCCTGGCGCCAATCGATCCCGATGTCGGCTTCACTTTTGCGCACCGCCGATTTCCAGCGGCTTGGCTTTCGGGAAGACTTGAATACGCCAGATCTCGAATTTTTCATCCGTCTCGCACGCCAAGGCGCGCGCTTCATTTTTGTACCGGAATATCTGATGGAATACCGGGTTCATTTGGGCGCGGTGACTGCCAGCGGATTGTGGACCGAGGAGCTGGTCGACTGTTTGACCCCGATCGAGGTGAAGCCCGAGATCGAGCCTTACAAGAGAAAGCTCTTGATCCCAATGGTAGTGAATGCAGTGAGTCGCTGTCTGCAACAAGGCAACATGGAACGCGCACGCGCGTTCCTCCGGAATAAGTATTATCCGCGTGGCCGTCGTGTATGGTGGAATGGGAGCGGGTGCCGACCTCCGTCACCCGGGCCGGCGCCGGAGGCCCGCGATGAAAAAGGCCCCGCGCTGCGCTATGCTCTCGGCGGACTTTTGCAAGGTTTCTGCGCGAGTTTGCCTGCGTCGGTGGGATCTCCAATCTATCGAGCGGTTCGTCGCGTCAGCTTGGGGGGCTTTTCCGGGAAAGCGTAGACTGTGAAAATATTGGTTACAGGAACAGATGGGTATCTCGGGTCACTCTTGACTCCGATCCTCATCCGGCAGGGTCATGAAATCCGTGGGATAGATACCGGCTTTTACAAGTCCGGCTGGTTATATAACGGGCTTACCGTTACGCCTTTGACCTTGACCAAGGACATCCGGCACATCACCGCGCATGACTTGGAAAGCGTGGACGCGGTCGTCCACATGGCGGAACTCTCCAATGATCCAACCGGGGAGCTCGCTCCCAGTATTACCTACGAGATCAACCATAAAGGTTCGGTCCGGCTCGCAGAGCTGGCGTGCCAGGCCGGCGTCGAACGCTTTGTTTATATGTCGTCGTGCAGCGTTTACGGCCTGGCCTCGGCAGACTATGTAACGGAAGAATCATCTCTTAATCCGCAGACCGCCTACGCAACTTGCAAGACATTGGTTGAGCGCGATCTACAGCCAATGGCCGACGACCACTTTTCGCCGATATTCCTGCGCAACGCGACTGCCTATGGCGCTTCGCCCCGCATGCGGTTCGATATCGTGCTCAACAATCTTGCCGGCCTGGCTTGGACGACGCAAGAAATCAAGATGGTAAGCGACGGTACGCCTTGGCGTCCGCTCGTTCATGCGCTCGATATCGCTCAGGCGATTTCCTGTGTTCTCAACGCCCCGCGCGAGATGGTTCACAATGAAATCTTCAACGTCGGTGACACGTCACATAACTATACAGTCAGGGAAATCGCGGAGATTGTCGCGGAAGTTTTTCCTGGTTGTGAGCTGATCTTCGGCAGCCAGGGGGCTGACAATCGTAGCTATCGCGTATCGTTTGACAAAATTAAGGCAAGGCTGCCCGACTTCAGATGCGAATGGAACGCGCGCCGGGGCGCACAGCAGTTACACGATGTCTTTCAACGGGTCGATATGACCCCCGACGTTTTTAACGCGCGCAGCTTTACCCGCCTGAAACAGCTCGAATACCTGATCCGCACGCGACAAATCGATCAGGATTTCTTTTGGAGAAAAGGCGCGACTTAAGTATTGCCGAAGCGTCATTTTCGAAGATGATTTTTACCGAGACCCCGCTCCACGGCGCGTTTATCATCGACCTCGAGCCGCGCGAGGATGATCGTGGCTTTTTCGCGCGCACGTTCTGCGTCAATGAATTTGCGAAACACGGGCTAAACTCAAACGTTGTCCAGTGCAACCTGTCGTCGAACTTCAAAGCCGGCACACTCCGCGGAATGCATTTCCAAGAAACACCGGCGAGCGAAGCCAAACTGATACGTTGCGTGCGCGGCGCGGTTCACGATGTCGTGGTGGATTTGCGGCGGGAATCGGCTACTTATCGTCAAGCATACGCCGTCGAACTCACGATGGAGAATAGACGAGCGCTTTACATCCCAGAGTCATTCGGACATGGCTTTCAAACCCTGAGAGACGATACTGAGGTGGAGTATCAAATGAGCGAGTTTCATGCTCCACAACATGCGCGTGGCTTTCGCTATGACGATGCCGCGTTTTCGATCCAGTGGCCTCGGCCTGTCTCGATCATCTCCGCCCAGGATCTAAAATGGCCGCCTTTCTCATGAAGGAAGACTTGGGCGGTGCGATGCACGCCTTTATCGCGCGACTGTTTCCGATCTGCCGGAGCATCACGGGCGATGGAGTGCGCAAGACGTTGCGCCTGGTGCAAGAGCAGATTCCGATCAAGATGCACGAGGTGCCGACGGGCACCCAGGTCTTCGACTGGAAGGTGCCAAAGGAATGGAATATTAGAGATGCCTGGGTCAAAGACTCGTCCGGCAGACGACTGATTGATTTTAGCGAACTCAACCTGCACGTTGTGAACTACAGCTCTCCGGTTCACCGGCGGATGCGATTCGCCGAATTGAAAGAGCATCTCTTTATTTCACCTGGACATCCGGAATGGATTCCCTATCGGACGACCTACTATGAGGAGACCTGGGGTTTTTGCCTATGCGAGAATCAACTCGCAAAATTTGATAATGGTCAGGAATACGATGTTTGCATCGACTCTTCTCTCGAAGACGGCTACCTAACCTATGGAGAGTGTCTTTTGCCGGGCGAAGAAACGGCAGAAGTTTTGGTTTCGTGCCACATCTGCCATCCGTCGCTCGCGAACGATAACTTGGCCGGACTGGCTGTCGCGGTTGAACTGGCTCGACAGCTTGCACAATCACCTCACCGCTACTCTTACCGCTTCCTGTTTATTCCCGGGACGATCGGCTCGATTACCTGGCTGGCGCGGAACGAAGACGTGATACCGCGGATTCGGCACGGGATAGTGTTGACCTGCGTGGGTGATTCGGGAAACATCAGCTACAAACGTAGCCGGCAGGCTGAAGCAGGGATCGATCGGGCTTTCATCCACGTACTCAAGCACTCTGGTGATCCGCACACGGTTGTTGATTTTGCTCCCTACGGCTACGACGAGAGACAGTATTGTTCCCCGGGAATCAACCTGCCGGTTGGCTGCCTCATGCGGTCACGTCATGGCGAATTTCCGGAGTACCACACCTCGGCCGACAACCTCGAATTTGTGCGGCCTGGGGCTTTGACAGATTCTTTGGCGAAGTGCCTTGCAGCAATCGACGTGCTCGAAAACAACCGAATCTTCGTAAATCAAAAGCCGAAAGGCGAGCCACAGCTTGGCAAGCGCGGCCTCTACAAGGGACTTGGTGCGAGTCCTGGCAAGCGCGAGCGCGAACTGGCTCTTCTTTGGGTCTTGAATTTGTCTGACGGCAAGAATGCGTTACTCGATATCGCGGAGCGGGCGAATCTGCCTTTTGCGCTCGTAAGAGACGCAGCAACCGCTTTGTCTGCTACGGATCTTCTGATTCCCGGCGATTGGGTATGAAGGTGGACTGTGCAATTATTGGCGGAGGAATCCTCGGGTTAAGTGTGGGCATGGCTGTGCTCAGACGGCAACCCGGCTTGAGGCTCCTGGTGCTTGAAAAAGAGAGTGACTTGGCAACTCATCAGTCAGGACGCAACAGCGGCGTCATTCACGCCGGAATCTATTACAAGCCGGGTAGCCTCAAAGCGCGCCTGGCGTGCGAAGGCAACCGCTCGATGGTCGCGTTTTGCGAGCAACACGGGATCGCGCACGAAGTCTGCGGCAAAGTGATTGTGGCGACGGAAGAACAGGAGTTGCCTGTTTTGGATAACCTCTATGGACGAGGCCTGGAGAACGGACTTGACGTCTTTCAGGTTGATCGGGAACAGATCAAAGAAGTCGAGCCGCACGTCCGATGCCTCAGAGGCCTTCGGATCCCGGCGACGGGGATCGTAAGTTACCGGAGAGTTTGCGAGAAGTTCGCGGAGTTGATCGGGGAAAGTGGTGGAACCATAAGAACTGAAGCGCAAGTATTGGGAATCCGGCGTCACCGTGGCGTTTACCTGCTGGAGACACCGAACGCCGAAATCGAAGCGAAGTTTTTGATTAACTGCGGCGGTTTGCACAGCGATCGAATCGCCCGACGGGCGGGTGTGAATGTTGCAGCCAGGATTGTCCCGTTTCGTGGGGAATATTACGAGCTTGTGCCCGGAAAGCGTCATCTGGTGAACGCGCTCATTTATCCCGTGCCCGATCCGGCGTTTCCGTTTCTTGGTGTGCACTTCACGCGCATGATCGACGGCTCCGTCCACGCCGGCCCAAATGCTGTGCTGGCCTTCGAGCGCGAGGGTTACCGCAAATCGGATTTTCGGTTTGGTGATTTATGCGAGACCTTGACCTATCGAGGATTCTGGAATGTTGCGCGCAGGCATTACAAGAAAGGGTTGAAGGAGATCTGGCGTTCCGTGAACAAAAGGGCATTCGTCAAGAGTCTGCAAAGACTGATTCCCGCGATCGCTGAAAGCGACTTGATCGAGGCACCCTCCGGGGTCCGGGCGCAAGCCTTGCTGCCCGATGGAAATCTCGTGGATGATTTTCTGATTCAGCGCGACACAAATTCGATTCACATCTGTAATGCGCCCTCGCCTGCTGCGACGGCGTCACTGGAGATCGGAAAGGTCGTCGCAAACGAGGTCCCCAAACTCCGATCGGCTGTCATGGAAAGCGTGCCCGGTTTCGATCCGTTATTCGGCTGGGAGCAACCGGAGTGTTGACTCCACCTTTGACATACCCGTGCCGCTTCTTGAGCGGGCCCTTGCGGAGCATGTTACAGCGAGGGAGATCTTTATTTTCAAACATCTGGTTTGTGGTGACCAGTCTCTCGCGGTAGAAGTGGCCGGCAATAATGGTTACTCGCGGCGATATTTCAAAGCGATTGGTATCCCCACACTGGTGTGGGTCAGTGATTGCTGCGCGTGCGAGACTTGATCGTAGACGACGACCGGACGGGAGGTTTTTGTGCTGAAGTTTGACCTAAAAGGGGTGAAGACCCTTCTTTTCCTCGGCGCGCATTCCGACGATATTGAAATCGGTTGCGGCGGAACGATCCTGACGTTGGCTAAGGCTTACCCGGGGCTGAATATTCTTTGGGCGGTCTTTAGTGCGGGCGGCAAGCGACGACAGGAGGCGCGATCGAGTGCAGCATTGTTCCTTAAGGGCGTAAGCGGGTCGAAGGTGATAGCAAAGCAATTCCGGGAGAGTTACTTTCCCGCCGAGTTCGATCGCATCAAGACATTTTGCGAGAGCCTGAAGTCATTTAGGCCTGAGGTCATCTTTACGCATTACCGCGATGACCGGCATCAGGATCATCGGGTTCTATCCGATCTCGCGTGGAATACATTTCGTGACCATTTGATCTTGGAATACGAGATCCCGAAATATGATGGTGACCTCGGGATTCCGAATCTCTATGTGCCATTGAATCCCGTGATTTGCCGTCGTAAGACCCGGTATCTCGATCAGGCTTTCCGCTCGCAAAAGGGCAAACACTGGTTCTCGGAAGATACTTTTCTCGCCCTGATGCGGCTGCGTGGGGTGGAATGCGCGTCCAAGTATGCCGAGGCGTTTTATTGCCGCAAGATGATCTGTGGTTAGAGCTCTTGCCGCATTGCCACATCTACGTTCGGAAAAGATCGCGTGTCATAGTCGGGATATTGGCCGACAGTCCCAGGACTGTGCCATTTCGTTCGCTCGGTCTCGATGACCGCATTTTCAAAGCCATCCAGGAAGCTGGTTACACGGAACCCACCCCGATACAGGCGGCTGCCATCCCGGAGGTGCTGGCCGGGCGCGATGTTATCGGTATCGCGCAGACAGGCACCGGCAAAACAGCAGCGTTTGTCTTGCCCATCCTGACGAAACTTGCGGGCGCAGCTGGCGATGGAAACCGCAGGGGCATGAAGGCGCTGATTGTCGCGCCGACACGTGAACTCGTCGTGCAAATCGAAGAAAATGTGCGCGCCTACGCGAAGCATCTTCCGCTGCGCATGGCCACGGTCTTTGGTGGAGTGAGCGAGCGTCCGCAGATCGAGGCGCTTCGCTCGGGCGTTAACCTCGTGGTTGCGACGCCGGGCCGATTAATCGACCTCATGGAACAACGCCACACAAACTTTTCCGGTGTCGAATTTCTCGTTCTCGATGAGGCCGACCGCATGCTGGACATGGGTTTCCTCCCGCAAATCAAGCGAATCGTTAAGGCGCTGCCTGCGCGGCGCCAGACACTCATGTTCTCAGCTTCGCTCTCGCGGGAAATCGAGGCCCTAACGCATGAATTTCAGCGTGCGCCGAAAGTGGTCGAGATTGGACGGCGGGCAAACCCGGCCGACACGGTCACGCAGTTGGTTTATGAAGTGCGCTCGCATCTCAAGCCGGCTCTTCTGCAACATCTCCTGGCCGATCCCGAGTTTGACACAGTCCTTGTTTTTACCCGGACAAAGCACGGTGCCGATCGGGTGGCTCGGCGGCTCGAGAGCAGCGGAATCAAGGCGGGGACGATTCATTCCAACCGCTCACAGAATCAGCGACTACGCGCCTTGAAAGACTTCAAGTCGGGCGCGGTGCGGGTGCTGGTGGCGACCGATGTCGCTGCGCGCGGTATCGATGTGGATGGAATTTCGCACGTCGTAAATTACGACTTCCCGATGCACTCTGAGGATTACGTGCATCGCATCGGACGCACGGGCCGGGCCCATGCGGTCGGCGACGCGATCAGTTTTATCACGCCGGAGGATCACGGACCGCTCCGTTCACTGGAGCGGTTCATCGGTCGCGGGATTGTCCGCAAGCGGGCCGAAGGCTTTGACTACGACGCGGCCGCGGCGCCACGGGAAGAGCGGGGGAGAGGTGGGCCGCCCGCTTCAACCGGGAGCCGTCCTCGCGTGTTTGCTCCTAACGATTCGCGGCGTGTTCCGGCGCCGCGCCGAAACGGTTTTCGACCTGGCGGTCGGCGCCGGGGTGGACGTCGTTAGGCGGGAGATCCGGCGTGCCGAGGCTCTTTGCTTTTCTCCGCGCGATCAACGTGGGCGGGAGGACGGTGAAGATGGAGCGATTGCGGCGCGAGTTTGAGTTCCTCGGCTTCTCTGGAGTCGAAACTTTTATTGCGAGCGGCAATGTTGTCTTCGAGGCCCGCGGGAGGAACGAAGAACGGCTCCGGGCGAAGATTGAACACCATCTTCGGGAAGCGCTCGGCTACGAGGTGACAACCTTCATTCGATCCACAGCCGAACTCCGCCAGATCGCGAGCCATCGCCCCTTTCCCTCGTCTGAATCGGATCGGGGACACTCCATTCTGATCGCATTTCTCTCCTCGCCACCGGATTGCGCGGCGGCAAAAAATCTGATCGCCTGTCGCAGCGAAACGGATGATTTTCACATCCAAAATCGGGAGGTTTACTGGTTATGCCGAACAAGACTCAGCGATTCAACGTTCTCCGGCGCGCGGCTGGAAAAAATCGTGGCAAGGCGCGCGACAATGCGCAACCTGACCACGATCAAGGGACTGGCCGCAAAGTATCCGTGAAGCGGATGACGCTGACGCCCGAGCAGCACCTCGCGGCGTCGGATCCGAAATTCGCCGCGCTCATCGCGAGGTCCCGTCCTTATGCTGTGCAGCCGGGCAAGCTCGTTAGGCCATTCGATGCGCTGGCAGAATCGATCGCTTACCAACAACTTAGCGGCAAAGCCGCGGCGACAATTTTCGGCCGAGTGCGTGCTCTTTATCCGCGGCGAAAATGGCTTTCGCCGGAGCTAATCATCGCCACGCCAGACGAAAGATTTCGCAGCGCGGGTCTCTCCCGGGCGAAGACTGCAGCGCTCAAGGATCTCGCGGCGAAAACGCTCGACGGGACCGTCCCGACGCGTGCCGCGCTCGATCGGATGAGCGACGATGAGATAGTCGCTCGCCTAACGATGGTGCGCGGGATTGGGCGGTGGACGGTGGAGATGCTCCTGCTCTTCGACCTCGGTCGGCTCGATGTCTGGCCCGTCGATGACTATGGAGTTCGCAAAGGTTATGCGAAGACATTTCGGAAGAAGGAATTGCCAAATCCGAAAAAACTGCAGGCCATCGGCGAAAAATGGCGGCCCTACCGATCGGTCGCCGCGTGGTATTTCTGGCGCGCGTTGGATGCCCCGGCTGAGGCTCCCAAGGCAGGCGATGCGCCTGCCCTGCAATGATCGTCGGTTCGTTAGGTTAATCGAAACCGATACGATAGGACCAGTCGCCCGATTCCTTCACCAGTCCCGCCCGCACCGGGTTCTCACGAATGTATTGCCATTTCTGTTCCGCCGATTCATTGGATCGGAGCAATCGATCGAAACTGCCGGGCTGCCATTGCCACGTCGCCTTCAGATTTTGACGCATAAATCGCTTGATCGCTCCCGAGGCGTTTTCAACCCTCGCCTCGCGTTCGACTGGTGCGATCAGGAGATGGACATGATCGGGCATCAGGATGGCGGCAATCACATTCCATTTCGTCAGCGCGCGATTGCGGCCTTGAATGCGGCAAAGGCGAGTTCATTGGCCAGCACCTTTTGGCGGTTGGCCACACAGAAAGTGAGGAAATAAATAACCGGTTGATCCCATTTCAGCCAGACCGGGATGCGCCATTCGGGGGATGATATGCAATCTGAAATTGTAGGGCAAGCGCGTCGCTTGCGCGTGTCAGGGTTTGGCCACGGGGCAGGCGGAGCGCTCGCCCCACAACTCGGGATGACAGCGGGAGAGCGGACGAACGACGTCGGTTCTCTCCTTGCCCGGCCATCCCTTCCTCCTTACGCTCGCGCCATGAAAATTCTCGTGACGGGCGGCGCCGGATTCATCGGGTCGCATCTCGTCGAGAAACTCCTCGCCGCCGGCCATAAGATTTCGATCCTGGATGACTTCAACGATTTTTACGATCCGGCAATCAAGCATGAGAACATCGCTGCCGTAGCGGACAAGATCACGGTTCATCAGGCCGATCTGCGCGACTCGCGTGCGGTGAACGAGGTTTTTCATCGCGACAAAGTCGACACTGTCATCCACCTCGCGGCACGTGCTGGGGTGCGGCCTTCGATCGGTCATCCCCAACTCTATTACGACACGAATGTTACCGGGACGCTGCACCTGCTCGAGGCCGCGCGGACGCTCGGAATTGAGCGCTTCATCTTCGCTTCCAGCTCATCTGTTTACGGGCTCTCCAAGACTGTACCGTTTTCTGAGGACCTGCATCTCACCCAAACTGTCAGTCCATACGCCGCGACAAAAATCGCCGGTGAATTTCTGTGTTCCACGTATTCGCACCTTTATCGGATGCGAATCGTCGCGTTGCGCTTCTTTACCGTTTATGGCCCGCGGCAGCGGCCAGACCTGGCCATCCACAGGTTCACGCACCGGATTTGGAATGGCCAGCCGATCGACCAATTCGGGGACGGCACGACGCGCCGCGATTACACCTACATCGACGACGTCATTCAGGGGGTCATGACATCGTTAGGCTACGACGGGCCGCTCTTCGACATTTTCAACCTCGGCGAAAGCGAGACCATCCAATTGAAGGATCTGATCACGGCGATCGAAGACGCGCTCGGTCGCAAGGCACAGATCAATCAGCTCCCGGAGCAGCCAGGCGACGTCCCGCTGACTTGTGCAGATATTTCCAAAGCCCGGCGCCTGCTCGGTTACCAACCGACCACGCCCCTGAAGATCGGTCTACCGCGTTTCATCGAGTGGTTTCATCAGACGCGAGACGGCGCGTGATCGGAAAACGCTCGTTCCTAGTGATCTTCGTCGCGGCGGTCGTGTTGCTGCCGGCGCTCATTTCGCACCTCATTCCAGCCCGGCGCGATTTTGATCCAAAACCAATCTCCCGTTTGCGCCACCGGCAGCCGGAGGTCGTCCTAATCGGCGATTCGGTTTTGGGCGGTTCGATCGATCCTTCGCTCTTCGCCAAAATGACCGGGATGCGCGATGTCGAGTTGCTTTGGAACGGCGGCGCCGCTTCGGCCGCGTGGTATCTGCTCCTGAAAAACTACGTCGTCGCTTCCGGGATTCATCCGCGGCTGGTCTGCATTTTTTTCCGCGAACGGATGCTGACCGACGCGACCTTTCGCACGACACCAACTTACCGGCGATTTTTGGAGTCGATCCGGCATGAGAAAGAGCCGGTCTACAGGGACATTCTGCAGGACGAGGAGGCAAACGAGGAAAGCGTGCTTGGCCGTTTCATTGATTGGCTCTACCCGCTAAACAGCCGTCGCCATGTGCAGGCGGAAAAAATCAGCCGGCTGGCTTTTCGTATCGCGGCGGGCGGGAGCCGGATCGGACCTTTGCGTCGCAGGGTAAACGAGACTTTCGATGTCGCAAAACTGCGCGACGAGGTCATGGACGAATCAACCGAATTAAGCGGCGCAAAAGCGGAAGAGTTCAACCCCGATCCCCGTCATAGCTTCCTGCCGCACCTGATCGCAGCCGCGAAACAGGCTGGCATTCCGCTCTGCTTCGTCCGCCAGAAACGATATCCGCTGCCCGACGGCACGACGCCGCAAAGTGAAAGCTTGCGGCGGTACATCGCGCGGCTTCGAGCCTGGTTGGAGAGCGAGGGTTGCACCCTTATCGACCTAACGAACGACTCTGAGCCGGACCAGTCGATGTATAACAAACCCGGCGACGATCACATGCGCCCGGCTGCGAAAGAAAAGATGACGGAAATTTACGCCCGGAAGCTCGGTCCGCTCTTGCACCGATGATTTTCCATTCGCTCACCTACCTGGTTTTTCTCGCCGTGGTGTTGGCGCTCTACTGGTCGCTCCCGCGACGGGGCCAGAATTTGATGCTGATTTTCGCCAGCTACATTTTCTATGGTTGGGAACATCCGTGGTTCCTCCTTCCGCTCTGGGCTTCGACGGTAGTCGATTATGGCTGCGCCCTCGGTATGGAGCGTTTCCCCCAGCAGCGACGCGCTTTTCTCGTGATCAGCATCACGGCCAGCATCGCGCTCCTCGCAACCTTCAAGTATTATGACTTTGCCCTCGAAAACGTGAACGCGATCCTGGCCAACTTCGGCCAGGACCCGCTCCGCAATACGCTCCGACTCGCCCTGCCAGCGGGACTGTCGTTCTACACTTTTCAATCGATCGGGTATGTCGTCGATGTTTACCGCGGCCGCGTCAAAGCCGTCCGATACTTTCCCGATTACGCACTCTACGTGACGTTTTTTCCCCAGCTCGTGGCGGGACCGATCGAACGCGCAGCGCACATGCTGCCGCAATACCGCGCCCCTCGAAAGTTCGACGCCGAAGTCTGGCGCACTGCGCTCGGTCTGATCCTGTGGGGATACTTCAAAAAGGTCGTGGTCGCGGACAACGCCGCGGTCGT
>Ga0207701_10002750_pt1 | contig 18168 bp, 12 predicted proteins | sample KBSSwiSSwithPhiX_FD_184294 | JGI IMG/M metagenome (GOLD analysis project Ga0207701, IMG submission 184294) | Switchgrass rhizosphere bulk soil microbial communities from Kellogg Biological Station, Michigan, USA, with PhiX - S5 (SPAdes) (version 2) | ecosystem: Environmental > Terrestrial >... | reverse complement strand
AGTACACCCACGACTCTACTGGGGAGAGGTAGGAAACAGTTTGACACCCGCACTCTTTGAATTACCCATTAGCCGAAATTACCAGCATGGTGGCTGGAAAAATAACACACCCTTTTTTGATGATAATGACTCCCCGGTCAGCATGAGCCGTAACTTTGCTATGTGGAATAAGAATAGCTGGGCGCGGAGTCTCCATTTCCTTGCGGCCTGGTTCCTTGTCCTGACTGGTGCGGTTTACCTGGTGACGGGGATTTTCACCGGGCATTTTCGGAATCAACTCTGGCCACGGGTTAGCGAGTTCAGGCTACGGCTGTTCTGGCGTGATCTCGTCAAACATTTGCGTATGCAGATTCCATCCGCAACCAATGATTCGCAATACGGCCTCTTGCAGAAATGTACCTATTCTGTAGTTATATTCTTCCTTTTGCCTGTAACCGTACTAACAGGCCTCACGATGTCACCGGCGGTTACGGCAGCATATCCATTCCTTCTAAAAATGTTTTTTGGAGCGCAATCCGCACGCACCATCCACTTCTTTGCTTCAGTTATACTCGTATTCTTTCTAATCGTGCATGTGGTGATGGTCATTAAATCGGGATTTAAAAAACAAATACGTGCAATGACAATTGGGAAATAACATGAAAGAGAATAAATTAATTACCAGGCGCCATGCAATTATCACGGGACTGACCTCCTTAGGTGGACTGCTCCTTCCCGGATGTTCGAAAAAGTTGCCGCCAACTTATGGCAATATCCTGCGCATGGGCGATGCACTTACCTATGTTGCTCACCGCACGCTGCTGCCCGGACAGTCGCTTGTCAGGGAATACGATCATAGGGATATCTCCTCGTTTCCTGCCATCGGAACCACCAATCCGGCTGATCCTGCAAAATGGTTCTTCAACGAGGATTACGGACGCTTACGCAGTGGTGCATTTGCCAACTGGACCTTGTCGATCGAAGGACGGGTGGCGCGTCCGGCATCTTATACTCTCGCAGACCTTCAAAGATTCCCCGCGAGGACGCAGATCACCCGGCATACCTGTGAGGAAGGATGGACCGCCATCGGTCAATGGACTGGTGTGCCACTGAGCGTTGTACTCAATAATGCAGGGATTATGGCAAGCGCCAGGTTTGTGAATTTCTACACATACGATCGCCGAATGGATAGCATTGACATGTTCGATGCGTTCCACCCGCAGACAATTCTGGCTTATGGTATGAACGGGCGAGACCTGCCTGTTCCTCACGGTGCGCCTCTGCGCCTCAGAGTAGAAACTCAAATAGGTTATAAGAGCCTGAAATTTCTAGAGCGTATAGTTGTCACAGACGAATTTCTTGATGTGGGCAACAGGCCAAGGGATTGGGCGTGGTATACGGGCATCTGAGGGTATAGAAATGTTAAATGAAAACACCTCGTACCACTGCATCGGGATAATTACCTCCAACATTTAAAAAGTAAGTGAGCCTTTTGTTTGTTCATGATATATTTTGATGATGAATGCAAGTATCTTCTGCTGAATCTCTTTATTAGCATCAGTCATATTGTTCCAGGATAATCTTAATTTCAGGAAAGCTGAATATCCAATCATTTTGCAATCAGTAATACTGCATCCCGCCAATTCTTTGGTGGTAAAAAAATTTGATTACCAGATGTATCATATGTTCCTATTTTTTTTCTTTTACCTGTAACCGGACTAATCCACCAGGCTGTAACTTTTTTTAACGCGGTGATTGTATTTAATTTGAGTGTCACGGGATACATATTGGTGAGATAAGTGATTATCCAATCTCCATCTTTTGACCTTGCAGTAACATTTCCATTTGCTGAGTCAACAAAAACTGACTCATCGGGCACAAGTTTCCACCATTCAAGGGAGCGGAAAATATCTCCCATAATTTTCATTTGCATAGCACCTTCGGAACGATACCAGTTGCGCCATTTTAACGGCGCCATCCAGTTGTCTCTATGTCCATAAGAGTAAAACCCTCCGGCAAGGTATGACCAGTATCCTGCACGTCGTGTTTCAAACGGGGTTGTTCCATCTTCACCCTCATATCTTGCTTCCCCGTTTACAACTGGCTTTACCGGCATTTTTTCATAATCGGCTTGAACCATTTGGTAGTTAATAAAGTTGCTATTCCAGGTTTGTAAGGTATTGAACGAAAGCCATTCTTCCTCTTGCATAAAACTTGATGATTTAGGAGAAGGATCAGGATGCATCGTAATTAAATGTGTTCCGCTCTCACCCTCTGTAATCCCGGCTATTATCTCCTTAATTATAGGTAGAGATGATGAATCGGCATGAGGATACATACTCCACATAATATTCTTTTCATTTTTGTAGCGTTGTGATAGCCACGTAGCCCATGCCTTAGCATTTTGAATCGTGATTCTGCTTTTTTCCACATCCATTGCGTGGTAAACCCCTATTACCAGCATTATTCCGTATGCTGCTGCAATTGATATAATAGAATCTGTTCGCTTAAAATATTCTTCGTTAGGGGTAAGGGGATTTTGATTCAACCATGCTTTCACAGGATGTTGATGTTTTACGCCTTTCATAATATCCCATTCTGGAAATACACCTGTTATCATTACCTGGATGATATTGAACCCTTGTTTTTTTCGCTGCAATAAAAAAGCTTTTGCTTCCTGAATAGAAAACAAGTGAAAAAGTTCCCACTCAGTATCGCCTTGCCAAAAGAAGGGCTTATTATCACGATAAATAAAATAACGTCTATTGTCGCTAACATCAATTAAAGAATTACGTGATGATTGTGTAAAAGTCTGGCCAGGTACTGACAAGACTAAAACCATAAGAAATAATAATTTTAAGGGCATATCTAAATTCATATTTATCAGGTTTTAAACGATACTTCCATAAAGTGCGGAAAAGTTTCAATCTATCAATTATAATCATAGGATTCTTTTCGTTGATTAGTTAATAATACAGATCTATTTTAGAAAAAAAGCCTTGGGATAATTATGAGATATGGAAAGATGAGTGATAAATATTTTTCTCGAAATGCTTTAAAGAACCAAACCTGTTAAATTAAATTATAAAACCAATTCTGTTTCTTCAATTACATTTTTGTTACCATCAGCTCTAGCTTATACGCACGTTGACTTTAACTGCCATACAAATTTTCCAACTTCTGCAAACAGTTTTTGTATTGCTCTTTAGCAGCTAACAAGGTAAACTAATAAAATTTATCGCATTTCTAAATTATGCTAGGGATTTCTGTGTGGCCTGGCATCTTTAGTTCCCACCATTTTTATCAATTATAAATTTTGTTACATTTAAACAAGTAAATAAATAATTATGGAACAGGTGATCATTGTCGATCGAGGGGTTACTGTTCCACGGTTATAGTTTCAATGGTTGTTAATTGCAGAGTTAAAAAAATCAGGATCATCAAAATTGGTTAACTGAAAAATATCGTTGACAAATGCAAACTGAAAAATTAAATCCCGGGCAATATAAAGTGGCGGCCACGGGCTTTCTCAGTTTATTTTCAGTGGTTGGAATTATGTTTTACGGTATTCCTTTCTTTTTCGATTTTTGGGTGAAGGATTTTAACTGGTCCCGTGCCACAGTCACTTCGGGCAATATGTTCGGGAAAATTATTATTGGTCCGCTATTCGGATTTGCTGCAGGGTGGTTTGTTGATCGTTTTGGACCACGAAGATTGCTGCTTTCCGGAATTGTGATGTGTGGGCTTGCAGTGATTGGCTTAAGTACAATGACCACTCTGTGGCAGTATTATTCATTTTATTTATTAATGGCACTTGGATATATGTGCGGCGGGCCCTTGCCAAACCAGGTGTTAACCTCACGATGGTTTAATAAGTCACGGGGCAAAGCGATGGCCATTGCTTACCTGGGTATTGGGGTTGGCGGAATGTTGGTGCCGCAAATAGCGAAGTGGCTTAACAGGCAAATTGACTGGCGTTCGTCCCTGGTAGTTTTGGGACTGTTTATGATTGCTATTTCATTTCCTATGGCCTGGTTTGTCCGGGACAACCCGGAGGGCAAATTGAAAGTGGTCAAAGCAGACGAACCAAAAATACCTTTCAAAACTATTTTGAAAAGCAGGTCTTTCTATCTTTTAGTCATAGGAAGTATGTGTTCCATTGGAGCGGTGGCTGGGGTAAGTCAAAACCTCAAACTCTTTTTTAGTCTTGATTTAAAATATTCCCAGGGACATGCTGCAAATATCATATCGTTAGTTCTTGGAGCAAGTTTAATTGGGCGTTTATTGATGGGGTGGCTTGCTGACCGGTATTCAAAAAAATACGTGATGATGCTGATTTACACACTTATTTCAGGGTCCATTTTACTATTATACTTCGCGTCTTCACCGGGTGTTGTTTATCTTTTCGCTTTTATATTCGGCATTGGCCTGGGAGGAGATTACATGATTATTCCTTTGATGGCAGCGGAATTATTTGGTGTGAAAGTTATGGGACGTGTAATGGGCTTCATAATAACCGTAGATGGATTGGGCGAAGCGTTGGGTCCATTACTGGCAGGTTGGCTTCGTGATCGTACTGGCAGCTACACCGCGGGGTTTACTGCTTTAATTTTATTGTCTCTGATTGGCACCATAGCAGTGGGAATGCTGCCGCGTAAAAAAACTCATAATGATCCTTTAAGAGATTTGGTGGTAGTTTCACCTTCATCATAATGACGCACAGTATTACTGGTTTCTTATATCATTGAACTGTATTTATAAGCCACTCAAAAAAAAGCAATTCTAATTTTAAATTAACCTAAAGAAAGATGATTAAAACGACAGTTGTAGGATCATACCCTATGTTAGATTGGCTCGCTGTCAGTCCTAGCCAGCAAGCTTTGGAAGATGCAACAATGGTAGTATTGAAAACCCAGGAGCTGGCAGATATTGATGTTCTTGCTGATGGGGAACTCTATCGCTTTGATATAAATCACCCGGAAACAAATGGGATGATCGAATATTTTGTGCGGCCACTGGGTAATGTACGCAGCGAGATTACCCGGTCAGATATTGAAGCTTTTGGCAAACAGAAAGGAATGGGTTTCAGGATTCGTCCTGCAGCAGTAATCGAAGGAGCTGTTAATGAAGGTACGCTCGACCTGGTGAATGCTTTTCGTAGAATTAAGCCCCTGACAAGAATGCCAATTAAGTTCACCATTACCGGGCCGCACATGCTCAGCAAAACTTTACTTGACTATCACTACAAAGATCTTCCAACCTTAGCACATGCAATTGCGGGGGTTTTAGCAAAACAAATTGCCGAAATTGATGCGGCGGTTGTACAGGTAGACGAAGCCAATCTTCCGGGTTCACCCGATGAGTGGGAATGGGCCGTAAGCGCCATCAATTTAATGTTGGATGAAGTGCCCACTACGCCAGCCGTACATCTGTGCTTTGGTAATTATGGGGGGCAAACGGTACAAAAAGGTACCTGGGATAAACTAATTTCATACATGAATGCCCTGCATACTGATCATGTTGTGCTTGAATTTGCACATCGGGGATATGATGAACTGGAATATTTTAAAGACTTGCGCCCTGAAATTGGCATCGGGTTAGGCGTTGTAGATATAAAATCTACAGTAGTAGAAACTCCCGAACTTATTGCAGGCAGATTGGAGCATGCAACCAGGGTGCTGGGTGAAAATCGTATTCGTTACATCCATCCCGATTGCGGCTTTTGGATGCTGAAACGTTCTATTGCCAACGCAAAAATTCAAGCACTCACTTTAGGAAGGAACTTGTTTGAAGGACGCTAACCCATTGCTCCTTTACCTAAAACTTAAATGAAAGTAATTATAGATTTCATGGCCGAAATCACCAGGTTTAATCTTATTCATAGCGGTAGACAACCGGTAAATTATGCTGAACTTGTGGACCCTGTCCTGAAGGTCTATTGCTAAAACAATAATCCCCTTTTACCAGATTATAGTTAATTATCTGATATAACGTCATCCTGAAAGCATCCGGAGTATGTCCGATAACAAAGAAAATTCTAAATTTTTTTTAATGTTCGGGTGCGTTACCGTAAATTCAATGATGAACCTGTCAAAAAACAGGAGAGCTTTTCTCAAAACAACCGCCATCGCAGGAGTTGGTGTTGGCATAAGCGGGTCAGCACTTGGTGGAATTTTCAATGAGCCTGCGAAAACCCCTTTCTCCTCTCTTCCTTTTGTGCCTACCGCACGGGTGGGTATGATCGGCCTGGATACTTCCCATTGTGAAGCGTTTACCAAAGTATTGAATCAACCGAATCCGGAACCGGACTTTGCAGGTTTCCCCGTTGTCGCTGCCTATCCCCACGGTAGCAAAGACATTGAATCCAGTGTTAGCAGGATACCGAAGATCACAGATGATATAAAGAAATATAATGTGCAGATCGTCGGATCAATAGATGAACTGCTTAAACAGGTTGATGTTGTACTTCTTGAAACGAATGATGGACGTTTACATTACGAACAGGCCTTGCTGGTGCTCAAAGCCGGCAAAAGACTTTTCATTGATAAACCAGTTGCAGCTAATCTTGCCGATGCAGTTGCCATTTTTGCAGCAGCCAAAAAATACAATACCCCTGTCTTTTCATGCTCATCCCTGCGATTCGCCCCAGCAGTACAGGATATTGCAAAAGGAAACACAGTTGGTAAAGTATTAGGCGCCGACACCTTCTCACCCTGCACCATTGAGAAAACACATACCGATCTTTTCTGGTATGGCATCCATGGAGTTGAAACGTTGTTCACTATCATGGGCAGGGGATGCCGGCAAGTGGTAAGGACATACCAGGAAGGCACTGATGTGGTGGTAGGCACCTGGCAGGATGGACGAATAGGGACCTTCCGTGGCACGAGAACTGGTCAGTACGACCTGGGCGGTACCGCATTTGGCGAGAAAGGCAATAATCATTTTTCAGCTGAAGGCGGATATGAACCATTATTAAAAGAAATTGTACAGTTCTTTAAAACCGGTATACCTCCCGTGGCCGCTGAAGATACCATTGAAATATGCGCCTTCATGGAAGCTGCTGATGAAAGTAAACGACTTGGAGGAGTTCCTGTAGAATTGAAAACGGTGATGGCGAAAGTAAAATAAAAGATGCGCTCCCGCGATTATTTCATTTCATAAACTTTGATAAGCTTTAAGGTCTTATGACCCATCCAACAGGAATCATGGACAAATAAAAAAGGGTGTTTTTTGACTGGATCAGAATTATAAACAAATACAGCAGAGGTATTTTTTCAGCGTCACCGCACTATGAAAGTTTATTTCAATCATTTCCGATGCATAAATAGATCAAATGAATAATCATCGAAGAAATTTTATCAAGAATACCATCAAAGGCGCAGCCGCTGTTGCTGTTGGTGGCATCCTGCCCTCTTTTACTTCAAAAAGCTACGCGGCTATTATTGGCGCCAACGAAAGAATTAAGATTGGCGTGATGGGAGTGAATAGCCGGGGATTGGCTCTTGCAAAAAGTTTTGCAACACAAAAAAATGCACAGGTGATCTCAGTTTCTGATGTGGACACACGTGCAGCCGATACTTGCATTGGAGAAGTTGAGAAGATTCAAAAAAGCCGTCCTCTTGCCATACCTGATTTCAGAAAATCGCTTGAGCAAAAAGATATGGATGCCCTTGCGATTGCGGCCCCTGATCATTGGCATGCGCCTGCTGCTATACTTGCTTCTAAAGCAGGCAAGCATGTGTACCTGGAAAAACCCTGCGGCCACAATCCGAATGAAGGTGAGCTACTCGTGAAAGTTGCCGGGAAATACAAGAATGTGATACAGATGGGAAACCAGCGCAGATCATGGCCGAATGTAGCTGCCGCAATCACTGAATTGCATGGCGGAATAATTGGCCGGCCGTATTTTGCAAAGACATGGTACACGAATAACCGTCCATCAATCGGAAAAGGAAAAGAAACTGCAGTTCCTTCCTGGCTGGATTATGAACTCTGGCAGGGACCTGCACCACGTCAACCATATAAAGACAATCTTATCCATTACAACTGGCACTGGTTCTGGAACTGGGGTACAGGCGAAGCGGCGAACAACGGCGTTCACACGATAGATCTGGCCCGATGGGGATTGAATGTTGATTTTCCAACCCGCGTCACATCAGCAGGTGGCCGTTACCGTTACCAGGATGACTGGCAAACACCCGACACACAAGTGATCACTCTTGAATTCAATAACAATTCGAGTATTACATGGGAAGGACGCAGTTGCAACGGTCGCGGTATTGAAGGTTCCGGTGTAGGAGTTATTTTTTATGGCGAAACCGGATCGATGTTTATTGGTGGAGGAAATGGATATGTTGTTTACGATCTCGAAAATAAAATTATTAAAGAAGTTAAAGAGCCAGAAATTGTAGATACCCGAAATTTATCCAGCCCTGCAGATGACCTTGATGGCCTGCACATACAAAATTTTATTTCCGGAATCAGCAAGGGCACCAAACTAATATCTCCTATAGCGGAAGGGCACAAGAGCACACTTCTTTGCCAATTGGGAAATATAGCGCTGCGTTCTGGCAACAGTCTCAAAACAGATCCTGCAAATGGTCATATCATCGGAGATCCTGTTGCCCAGGAATACTGGACACGTAAGTACGAGTCGGGCTGGGAGCCAGTTATATAGGATTTTGAATTTAGCATCAGGGATCTTAAAAAACGTAATGCAGGTGATATCAGATGCCTAGTTTTTTTGCTGCTGCAATTAAGTAAGTAACATGATAATCAGGAATGACTCCCTTGTCATTCGGACCAACGTTCAATAAAAAGTTTGCAGAATGTTTGCGCGCAGTATTATACCATCCGGCGATGGTCTCAACCGACGGATGAAGTAAGAATTGTTCGCCAGTCCAGAACCATTGGGGACTTAATGAAGTACAATATTCCAGGGGCAGGTACACCTTTTCACCCTTAGGAGTGGTAAAAACCGGGTCAATTACAGGCTGAATTATTTTTTCATTCATGATGAAATCAAAATGTTCGGCAGTTCTTGCATCTACCGGAAAATATCTAACCTGGCCAAGCCTGTCGCTGCTCGAATTATTTTGAACGATGCAAGACGGTTGTAAACGATGTATCTCGTTGTATAAAGATTCCCATTCCCAGCGCTCACCGTGTTTTAATCCTGAACCAGGATTCTTTTCCCACTCAGGATCATATTGCCATTGCCTGGTTGGAAAGTCCTTGTCCCAGGCGCCATCAAACCATATTTGTGTTATTTCTCCATAGTTTCTAAGTAATTCTGCTACCTGGTTGCGCATGTATTCGGCATAAAGTTTATCCTTTTCGTAGTCAGGGAAATTCATATCCCATAGTGAATAGTAAAACCCAACTTTCATCCCTTTCTTCCTGAATGATTCAACGAATGCACCGACCACATCTTTTTTATTTTTTGAGTTCTTGACACTATATTCCGTATATCGTGATGGCCAAAGGCAGAAGCCATCGTGATGTTTAGTGGTAAGCACAGCATATTTCATTCCAGCATCAGATGCTGTTTGCGCCCATTGATCAGTGTTTAAATTTTCAAACATAAATTTCTCCGGTGGAAATTTTCCATCACCCCACCCCACCTTGTTGATGGTATTGGGACCAAAATGCAGGAACATTCCATATTTTAGTTTCATCCAGGCTTCCTGCGCTTTTGTTGGTTCTATGTTTATTGATTCGCTGCCCGTCTCTGCAAGAGATAAATTTGGTGCGATTATTCCACCTACAACAGAACTCAGAGAAGTTATTGCGAGAAAACGGCGCCTGTGAATTTTTTTCATATGCGGAGCTATTTACTTTGCCAGGATTTTTTTCAATTGTTCCTCCATCTGTAGTGCGATCCTTGTAAAACCGAGGTCCGTGAGATGTGCACCGTCTACGGTGGCCTCACCATCATCTCCTATCAATTGCTTTGCAGGAAGATAATACAGGTCCTTCATGCCCTCTTTTTTCAAAAGAGCATAGGCCTGGCTAAAGGCCATATTTATTTCATGTATTCGTTGCCCCGTGTTTCTAATGAATCTTGAAGTTGGAAAAATGAGATGTTCCACAAGCAAAATCGGAATTCCGGGACGGTTTTTTCTGAGCAACCGAATAAAAGGCAATGTTCTTTCTTTTGCAAGCTGCGGAGTAAGATTGCCGCCACAATCTATCACGTAGCATGATGCATCTATCTCTGAAAGTGCTTCAGCCAATTCTTTTTCCATTTTGCCATTACCGCTGAACCCAAGATTGATTGTTTCAATATTCAGATGACGTGAAATGATTGCCGGATATCCCATTCCGGGGCGCATGGCAGATGCACCTTGTGTAATGCTGGTGCCATAAAAAACAACAGGAGGTTTTTTACGGAATAGTCCATTGACAGGTTTACTGATAGCCGATCCTTGCTGCACTCCTATATACACCGAATCCACTGTTTCGTACATCGGTAAATAAAGCATGAATTCTTTCATGGAGCTATCCATATCCTTTATCAATACTGATTCATTACTTTCAGGGTCGTATGGTTTTCCAACACCGGCATAAAACCATTTGTTATTCTGAAGACCATACAGGTCCACTCCTTTTACCATTGTTTCGGCACCATGGGGATAATGAATATTATTCCCCGTTCTCCATCTGACATCAATCCTTGGAGAATTGGTGGCGAAACGTATGCCTATGCCGGAGGAGTGCCGGCTAAGGTCCCATACTTCGGGCCGAACTTTTTCTTGGTATTTCACGGGTAGCCGGGTATAAGTAGAATCATTGAATCCTTTACCGGTTACATCAAATTGTTTTGCATCATGGAATTCAATGGGTACAGTTTTGCTTTCTACCTTAGCCAGAACAACATCATCCAATTCCATAGCAATGATTGTTACCTGGGGATGTTGCAAACGATCAATTCCTGTAACGGTGATCTCTTTCCAGTCGTTAAGTGTGAAATTCAATGGTTTTTTATCATAAACATTGTAAACCTTTTTCACTTTCCGTTGATCGACTGAAGGAAAGTGGAAACTATTACCTGCATACTCTTTATATAAATAGGCATAAATGGTACTATCACGGTAACAGTATCCATACTGGCCATCTTTCGGGTTCCATGGGCCGCCCCTCGTTTTATAAACGGCTTCTCCTACCTTGCTTAGCCATTGTCCAACTTCCCTTAATACGTCAGCTTCTGCTTTAGGTATTGTACCATGCCTGTCGGGTCCAACGTTTAATAACAGTACCATATTCCTGATGATGCAATCAGATAAAATTCTTTTTACCTTGTCAGCCGATATCACCTTATCCGGGTCTTCTGCGGTTGTATCATATCCCCACGATTCATGCATTGAAAGTGTTTTCTCATATAGTTGGGTACTCCTAACAGGACCGGTAATAGGCGATGCACCTTCTTCTGATAGATAGTCACCATACCATCCAGTTCGTGGATTGACCAGAATGTCTGGCTGGTATTTTCTTACCATCCCCATCAGTCCCAAAGGTTTTCCGGTCGCTTGTTCTACATCACCTGACGCTGCGGCAACCGGCCATGCATTATTTGGATCGCGATATTTTCCCGGCTCCCAAAAAAAAGCCGCATCTGCATCTGTTCCTCTTTCTCCAAGCCAACCGCCATCCCAGAATACCTGGTCTATCTTTCCGTATTTGGTCATTAATTCTTTTGTCTGATGATACAATTCATCCTTCATTATCCTTGCATTTTCCTTGTGGGACGTTTCGGCTTTATAACCCCATTTGGTATTGCCTTTGAAGAAAGGGCTTTTCCCGGTTCCATCAATGTCATAGTATCCGGGATAACGCCAGTTAATAAGCGTTTTATAAATCCCAACTTTAAGCCCTGCTTTGCGGCAGGCTTCAACATATTCTTTAACCAGGTCTCTTCCCAATGTTTGTTTTGAGGTGAATGCATTGGGATAACTGCTTTCAAATAATGCGAAGCCATCATGGTGCATTGCGGTCAGATTCATGTATTTCATTCCGGCATCCTTCGCAAGCTGTGCCCATTCACTCGCATTAAAACGGTCGGCAGTAAATTGTTTATCTCCACTTTCGGGATAAGCAAACTTCCTGTATTCATTTATCGGAATACCTGCCCAGTTCATGTACCACTCCCCGTTTTCCGCGCCTGAATAAAGTCCCCAGTGGAGGAACATGCCAAATTTGGCGTCCATTAACCAGGTAAGCTTTTCATTTGATTGCTGTATGATTCCGAGGTTTTCCCTTGGAACCCTTTCAGGCAGCGGATAAATTTGCGCTGAAGTGTATAAACTAAACTGGCAAATGAGGATCAAAAAAAAAGGTGAGACTTTCACTTTTAATATTTAAATGAAGTGCGAATATTTAATGGGCCGATGCCTGGCTTGATTTGCTCTTAATATATTTTGCAACAGTGCCCACCGGTGCAAGCCAAATTTTATTTGCTGGATCCTGTGCATACTGAATAAGCTTTTCCAGCACCTCAAGGTTTGTGGTCTGTTCACCCGCTCCTCCCATTTCATGGCCGGCAAAAACCAGCCACATGCCTGATTCGCGCGCATTTTTTATTATGTTTAAAACCTGGTCGAAAGATTTTCCGTCGAGTTCCATTCCTGTTATTTGAGCGAGGTCGCCGTACAAAGGATCATTGGGTCCTTCGCCGAGCCATAATCGTCCAGAAATGAACTGTTTTGCAACGACGGGGACATAACTACGTGTCTTCCGTCCTTTTCCAACGAAAGTTTGACCACAGGGATAAGCGAATACTTCCGGGGTAACTCCGAGCAACTTATTTACCTGTGCATTTCCTTCCTTCAGTTCATGGCTCATTCGCTTAATGGTATAGTCCTCGAGTGCATTTGACCTTGTCCAGGGAAAGTTTGCTGTACAGGGATGATTGACGGAATGATTACCTATTTCATGACCTGCGGCCACAGCTTTTTTCCATCCTTCCAGGCGTTTCTCCACACTGCCCGGCACAACATAGAAGGTTGCTTTTACATTGTATCGGTCAAGTAAGGCGGTTCCGGAATCAACCTGGCTCATACGTGCATCATCGAAGCTGAGGCTTAAAGACATTTGATAATCCCCCGGCCATTTGAAATGTTTTTCATTTGTCTGAGCTAACAAACTGGAAAAACACAAAAAAATAAAAATAATCATTATCCCATTTTTCCAGGTCGCCCGATGAGTAGAATGGTTTTTTGTATTCATATCAATTAAAGTATTAATCATTCTCTAAATTAAAAGGAGCGCTATTAATCTTAGGAAAGAATTCCTGAATCACTCCCGCCGTGAAGAATATTTTTTATCCCACCAAAACAGTATAGTTGACTATAGTTACCTCACCCGCAACAGCAATGCGTTGCCATCATTAATACCGGCAATAATGCTTTCCGATTTCCCTGTTTTAATCTTCTGAAGGCTTCTTACATTTCCCCGAATATTTAAGCCACTTTCTGTTTGCGTCGCATAAGTAAAATCTCCTTTTCCATTCCCCAGCAGTACAACACCATGATTGGCGCTGTAACGGCCAAATTTTATTCTTGTCCAGGAATTATTGCCAGTCACCAGGATGTCTTTTTTGCCATCGCTGTTTACATCTGTTGTTACAATTCCGTATACCGGAGAATACTGTGCCTGTATGGGTATAGAGTGAAGTGAAAAACCTTTACTACCCTGGTTTTCAAGATAAACAGTTTGCATGGTCTCGGCCTTTAAAAGACCTGCATCCTTTAATTGCTCAGGCGGAAATACGTCATTTATGGTTGCAACGGCATATGCTTTATACGCAAGAAATTTTTTCTTTAGCCCGGGCAGCTGATCTGTTAAGTCATCCCTTGAATTAACGGGGTAAGACACACCACCGATATAGTAACAAATCACAGGATCTATGGAGCCATTACCATCAAAGTCTTTATAATAAATGCTCATGGGTTCTTTTTCAGTTACATGGAACTGGGTGTTTAATCCACAATTGCCTATGATAATATCCGGATCGCCGTCACCATCCATATCATCTGCATGGATCCTGTTCCACCATCCCGTGCTTGCAAAATGGATATACTGAGATGAGGCATCTGTAAGTTTTCCTTTTTGATTGATAAATACTTTTATGGGCATCCATTCGCCAACTACTATTAAGTCTGGGAGTTTATCATTGTTTAAATCGGCGAAAACGGCATCTGTTACCATACCTGCCTGCTGCAAGGTTGAACAAATGGTTGAAGTGGCATCTGCAAATATTCCTTTTCCATTGTTGACCAAAATATAACTGCGCGGGGCGGTTGGATATTTTCCCGGCACTACCCTTCCTCCAACAAATAAATCCATATCGCCATCTCCATCAATATCTGCAGTTTTTACACAGCCTTTGCTGGTTAGCATTTGGGGCAAAGCATCTTCCTTTTTGGTGAAATTTCGCTGTCCTGCTTCACCGGCCATTCGGGCTTTGCCATCATTTATATATAGCCTGTCCTGAAATGCAGAATCATTCTCATTAAACTCATAGCCGCCGCTTGCTACGTACAAATCTTTATCCCCGTCATTGTCTGCATCAAAAAAAGCAGCGGCGACATCTTCACTTTTAGCATCTTTGCTTATTCCCGGTTCGGACTGAACAGTAAATGTTCCATTTGTGTTTTGTATAAATATTTGGGATGCCTGACCTTTTGCACCACCCATAAAAAAGTCTTCGAGTCCGTCTTTATTGATGTCCGCCACTTCAAGACACGGCCCCTGGCGTGACAGATAATTTGGCAATAAGCCCTGGATAGTAAAATCGCTGAAGGCGTTCTCATGATGCTGCACACCCGGCAAAGCTGTTTGTACCAAAAGGGATTGATTTGCATGTACAGTTGTATCGTAAATCCATTTCTCTCTCGCATCAGTGAGTTTGACTGTCAGTGTTTGGTTGGGTTTTACATTAGCGAGTTTTTGAAAGTTGTCATCGGGCCAGATTACCAATATGGAATCGATTGAAGCGTTCTTGCCTATGCCGAAATTCAATACGGGATCTGATGAAGATTGAAATCCCCGTACAGGAGATTGCTCCTGGAGAATTTGTTGACCCTTACAAAACAGCCTGACCTTGGTACCGATTCCTCTTTCGTTTGCAGGACTGCCCTGCAACCGGATACGGATGTAGTTGTTCTTAGTATGGGTTTCACTATTGTTTTTGTAAATGCGGGCATAATCATTGGCGGTGCTCACTACCAGGTCAAGATCGCCATCGTTATCAAGGTCAGCATAAGCAGCCCCGGCACAGACGCCCAGTTGATCCATTCCCCATTCCCTGGTTTTTTTTGTAAATGTTTCGTCGCCGTTATTTTGAAATACATAATTGGCGATCTTAAGGGTAGGCATTTTTCTTATGTACTCCGGAATAGGATCAACAGTTTCTTTATTCATAGCCCGGACAAGCCTGTCCATGGAATATTTTATAAAATCCATGTCAGTATGATCCTTCACATACCCATTGGTTACAAACAGGTCTTTGTTGCCGTCATTATCATAGTCGCCAAAGAGAGCTGCCCAGCTCCAGTCTGTATTTGAAACACCGGACAATTGCCCCACTTCGCTGAAAGTACCGTCCCCATTGTTTTTTTGAAGCATGTTGCGGCTGTACTGGTAATAAAATCCCTGGGAAAACAAGAATTGAAATTTATCAAAATTCTCGGCCCCGCTATGCATCTTTTGCGTCTTATTATCTTCAGCCAGCATGTCTAATGTCATCAGGTCAATAAAGCCGTCGTTATTGTAATCAGCGGCATCAGAGCCCATAGAAAACAGGGACGTTTCATCCATGCATTTTGAAAGTTGTTCTGAAAACGTGCTGTTGCGGTTGTTGACGAACAGGTAGTCCGGCTCATTAAAATCGTTCGACACAACGATATCCGGCCACCCGTCATTATTAAAATCCGATACAGCAATCCCTAAACCAAAGGTTAGCACATTTGAGGTAATGCCTGCTGCTTCCGTTACATCAGTAAAATGCCCGTGATCGTTACGGTATAATTTACTCGCAAAAGCCGGATCATGTTTTTTGCGCAGTTCGGGTTTTTCCTGCACCCCGGTAGTCCATTTCTGTAAAGAGTGATTGATGATAAAACAATCAACGTCCCCATCTTTATCATAATCAAAAAATGCTGACTGTGTAGAATATCCCTGATCCGCAAGACCATATTCGCGGGCCTTATCAGAAAAGGTGAGATCGCCATTATTTATAAAAAGTAAATTTTCTCTTCGCTGCGGGCTTCCATCGGCACTGCGGCATATATAAATATCTAACTTGCCATCCCCGTTAATATCCACCATGGTAGCTCCTGTGCACCACCCCTGTTTATCGGCAACACCGCTCCGCGTTGTTATATCGTCAAATTCAAAATTTCCCTTATTCAAAAACAACCGGTTTTTTACCATGTTCCCGGTAAATAAAATATCCTGCAGGCCATCATTGTTAATATCACCGATAGCAACACCTCCTCCATTGTAGAAGTACATATAATTATTCATATTTAATGGCCCATCATCGATAAACATATTCCGAAAATTCACGCCGGTGCTGTTTTTATCGAGATCGGTAAATAAAGTAGAGCTATCGTTTTTACAAGAGTAAAAAAGAAGGGAAAAAAATGCTGCTATGGAGAAATAATATTTAGCCAAATTGTTGCATGATTAATTGTTGTAAATGTAGACTAGTTTTTTTTAGCTCTTAATATTGACATCCTAAAAAGCGTTACCAGGTGATGTTGCTGGTTTCCAAACCTGGGAAGTGCTATCGGCTGCTGCATTACCCATATGTATCGGTACCGGGATATCACACCCCGATTGTACATTTGAAATTGTTTGTTTTTATTGTGAATACAATCACTGCGGATGTTTAATGCGGGTATCTCTTCATCTTTATCTCATATAAGTCCTCTGCCCTCGCTGGTGAGATAATTAGCCGCCGGTATCACCCGGTTATTCCATGTGTTCCCGTGCTGAAAAACATTTGAATGTTCATGCTGTTTTGCGCCCACAATTTTGACAGTAGGCGAACCGGATTTTGATTAGGCATAAAGCCATACTGCTGTCTAAAACATGCACAAAAGGAAAGAAGATTAAGATAACGTTCGCTTTTTCTTCTCGTTCATTGCAGTGAATATTTTCGTTTCATAGGGGACAGGATTGTTCATTATTTTTTTGTTTTTATTTCATAAAAATACGAATTTACGCGTACGTATCGGGCTGCTTTACTATAGCCGAATAGAACTGCAGGGATAATTTTATACCTGTATCCAATTAAAACTTCGACAAAGAAAATTCTTTTCCTGTTGCATTAATCACCCGGGCTTATACATTAATTTGGAGCCATTGTGCAGAAATGACAAAGATTTCGGAACTTAGGTTGTCAAAGAATCTTCTTTAACTCAACTGCTTAATAAATTCGCATGCGTGAAGGTTCGGTCTATGATGAACATGAATTATTAAGCCAGCTTAAAGCAGGCGATAAATTGGCATTCGCCCGCTTGTATGAATTGTATAGCCGACCATTGTATCTCAACCTGTTAAAATTATTGAAGACTGAACAGGGCGCTGAGGAAATTTTACAAAGCATTTTTTTTATTGTATGGGAAAAAAGAGAAGCCATTACAATTAATCACAGTATCAGGGGCTATTTGTTTCGTATTGCAGAAAATAAGGTGCATGACTTTTTTCGAAAACTGAAACGTGACAGGAAACTCTATGATCACATACTGGAAATATCCAGTGGAAAATATGAAGACGTCGAAATTAATATTCTTCATAGTGAAGAAACTGCCTTATTAAACAAAGCGATAGAACACCTGCCCCCGCAGCGAAAAGAGGTCTTTTATCTGTGTAAAATGGAAGGAAGATCTTACCTGGAGGTAAGCCGGCTCCTTGGCATTTCCGCCTCCACAATTAATGATCACATCGTTAAAGCCACCCGGGCCGTTCGTGATTTTATGCTTGCCAACACATAGAACGACGATGGTTTGCCTGCCTGATTATTCCTTAAGTTTAGAAAACTTCAATAAATTAATTTTATTAAAAGAACACCAAATTCTCCCTGGATTGGTACTTTCTTTTCTGCACACAACTGAAATTGCTAAATATTTTTTTTGACAGCAGATGATTAGTTGGTCTCAGGCGTCTCTACAGAATAACCCA
>Ga0207701_10002749_pt1 | contig 18172 bp, 8 predicted proteins | sample KBSSwiSSwithPhiX_FD_184294 | JGI IMG/M metagenome (GOLD analysis project Ga0207701, IMG submission 184294) | Switchgrass rhizosphere bulk soil microbial communities from Kellogg Biological Station, Michigan, USA, with PhiX - S5 (SPAdes) (version 2) | ecosystem: Environmental > Terrestrial > Soil... | reverse complement strand
CTCGGGCCGCATGTCCACGATGTCCTTGATGACGTACGGCGTACGACCCGGCGTCACCTCGACGCGCGCAAGGTACGCGTCGGTCATGATCACGCGTCCCATGAAAGAAACGGCGCCGGTCATATGGCCGAGCCATGAGAATAGGACCTTGTCGTTCCGGACGGCGCCCGTCGTGCCGTGGACGTGCTCGATGCCGAAGATTTTCTGACGTGCGGCAACCAATGCTTCGTCGTTGGGGTTCGCAGCGTAAGAAGTGCCGGACAATGAAAAAAGCACAGCCGCGCAGATCATTCCTGACCGCTTCATGATGATCTCCTCTCCCTCGAAATCAGAGATCGACAGCCCGCTGCACGTTACGGCATTCCGAGATTGACCTGCCGCGCTGTGGCGCTACGGACGATCGCTCCCTGCTGGCTTGAAATGCTAACGCGTTGTCATCGCGTGATCGTGCTTCCATACCGCATCGAAGCCGTCGTGACATGCAACGCACGCGCCCACGTGTCGATGCCGCCATCGGGGCAAAGCTCGTGACGACACGACGTCGAACGGCCGCGGTCAGCGGCCAGCGAGCGCCATCGGGCGCACGGCCGGGGCATCATCCGTTGCGGGTTACGAAGCCGGTGAGGTCAGGCGTGCGCTTCATCACCTCCGGCGGTGACGCGGCAGCGCCTGCGTGCGCCGTGCGAGCTCTTCGGCGAAGGTGGGATGAGCAACGGGCATCGAGCTGTGAGGCTCGATGCCCACGCACGCGTCAGGCGTTCGCTTTGTAGTACGTGTTACGCGCGACCTTGCCTGGCAGTGCGCCGGTATGCTCGCCATTCTCGAGCAGGACTTCGCCATTCACGATGGTGGACGCGACGCCGGCCGCCGGCTCCTTCACGCGCCAGCCGTTGGCCGGGAAATCGTGAACGATGCTTTCCGGCAGCGGCTTCACCGTGTCCGGATCGAAGATCACGACGTCGGCGTTCATGCCCGGCCGCAGCAGACCACGATCGTAGAGACCCAGTGCCGAAGCCGAATCGAACGTGAGCCGCCGCACCGCATGCTCGAGGGTCATGACCTGCTTCTCGCGCACCCACTCGCTCAAAAGGCGCGTGCAGTAGCCGTAGCCGCCATGAAACTGCACATGCGCGCCGCCGTCCGAAAGCCCGATGATCGCGTTCGGATGCGTGAGGATCTGTTTCATCGCCTCGTTGTCGACGTTGATTTCCGCCAGGATGAACTCGGTCTCAAGCTTCTCTTCGACGACGAGATCGAGGAAGGCGTCGATGATGCCCTTTCCCTGATCTTTCGCGAGCTGGCCGATGGTCTTGCCTTTGAGGCCCTTGTTCTTCTCGAGCTTCGTCTCTTCGACCCACATGTAATCCCACCACTTCAGCGAGTAGCCCGCAGCCGGAATCTTCGTGCCCTTGTGCTCGACGACTTCCTCGTGGAGCTTCGCGCGGACGGCGGGATCGCTGTAAGCGCGGAGTTTGTCCTCGTCGGACGAGAGCAGGATCGGGTGCCACGTCGGCGTGCCGCGGAAGATCTGGCAGTTCTTCATGGTGAAGTGCTGCGTGGTGCGATTGGGGCTGCACAGCGGGAAGGCGCGGATGCCGGCCTTCGACGTTTCCTCGAGGCGCGTCATGTGCGTCTTCCATGCGTCAGGATCGCGCATCGTCTGGCCGAGGTTGTTGTAGATCACCGTGCGTCCCGTGGCCTCGGAAAGCCGGGCCATCAAACCGCCGTTCAACTCCGGCGCCCGACCGCCACCGCACTGGATGATCCCGGTGCCGAGCTCGCGCAGCACATCCGCAATCGCGAAGATCTCCTTTTCGTCCGCCCACAGCGCCGGGATGTGCACGCCTTGCGGATCGTAGTGCCCTTTGTTGCGCGAGACCGAAAAGCCGAGCGCGCCCGCCTTCATGCCGTCGCGCACCACATCCTGCATCTGCTTGATCTCATCGTCCGTAGCGGTGCGTTTCTGGGCCTCGTCGCCCATCACGTAATAGCGCACCGGCGTATGTCCGATGAAGTTGCCCACGTTCACGCCGAGGCGTCCTTCGAGCCGGTTCATGTACTGCGCGATCGATTCCCACTCGACGTCGACCGTGTCGAGCACATTCATCGGGATCGCCTCGACATACGACAGGAACTCGGCCACCCGCTTTGCGGTGCCGGGACGGATCGGCGCAAGGCCGAGCGAACAATTGCCGAAGACGACTGTGGTTGCGCCGTGCTGCGGCGAGAACGAGCACAACGGATCCCACGTGACCTGCGCGTCGAAGTGAGTGTGATTGTCGACAAAACCGGGAGCGATCACCTGCCCGTCGGCATCTACCGTGCGTGTAGCCGCGCTCGAGAGTTTCCCGAGCTCTGCGATCTTCCCGTTCTTGATCGCGACGTCGCCGCGGAAGCCCGGCATTCCGGAACCATCGACGATGACGCCATTCTTGATCAGCAGGTCATGTGACATCGCTACCCCCTTCGTTGACTATCAGGACACCTCGTAATGATCGGAAAAGCGCGTCGAACCGACGCGGTCTGGCGCAAGCACGGGTTCATGCGGCAAGTCGACGAACACCGCGTCGCCGGACGACGGCGTATCGATGAGGAAGCCCAGCACCAGCACGAAACTCGACAGGACACCCGTCCATAGTCCGGTCTCTCCTCCTGTGCGCAGGACGCTCGCACTATGGGCTCGTCACCGACCTTAGTCAACGCTCCGCGTCCGCATGTACACGGTCACCGCGGTTTGAAATCGATGTCGCGTGCGAGCTTGCCCCACTTCTCGATGTCGCGCTGCAGGAGCTGTCCGAAATACTCCGGCGGTTGCGTGTGAACTTCGAGCGCGAAGGAGGTCAGCTTTTCGCGCACGTCCGGCGCTGCAAGGGCCCGATTGATCTCACGATTGAGCAGGAGCACGACCTCGCGTGGCGTGCCGGTCGGGGCGACGATACCGAACCAGCCGCTCGCCTCGAAGCCGGGCAACGTTTCCGAGATCGCCGGAAACTCCGGATAGTTCGGTGCGCGCGTCGCCCGCCCGATTCCGAGCAGCCGCAGCCGCCCGGCGAGAACATGCGGTTGCACGTTGATGAACGACGTGAACACCGCATCGATGCGCCCGCCCATGATTTCAGTGACGATCGTCTGCACGCTCTTGTACGGAACGTGCAGATAGGTAAAGCCCGCGCGCAGGCGCAGGAGCTCCGTCGAGAAGTGAATGAACGCGCCTTCGCCGTTGGTGCCGAAGGTGAGCCTGCCTGGATTCGCCTTCGCGTACACGACGAGATCTCTGACGTTCCTGAACGGCACGCTCGGGTGCACGACCAGCGCCGGGAAATTGGAGACCAGCGCCGCCACGGGAATGAAGTCTTTGAGCGTGTCGTAAGGTACCTTCCTGTTCACGATCGGTGCCAGCACCATGTTGCCGCCCTGACCGCACGCGATCGTGTAGCCGTCGGCCGGCGATTGCGCAGTGAGCTGCAGGCCGAGCTGCCCGCCGGCGCCGGGTCGATTGTCGACCACGAGCTGCTGGCCGAGGCGTTCGCTCACCTTCGGACCGATGAGGCGGGTGAGCGTATCGCAACTGTCGCCGGGCGCAGCCGGGACGACGACGCGAATCGTTTTTGCGGGATAACTCTGCGCGCATACGACAGTGGCGGTGGCGCTGACTGTCGCGAAGAACGCGAGCAGATACGGGGCTGCGATGCCTCTCATGAGCTTCTTTCTCGATGAATCTGTCAGGCTTCTGAACGGACTGCTACTCGATCCGCACGCCGGCTTCCCTGATCACCTTGCTCCACTTCGCGAGCTCGCTTGCAATGAAGCGCCCGAACTCTGCCGGCGTACTCGTCAGCGGTTCCGCGCCGATGGCCGCAAAATGATCTTTGATCTCCTGCGTCTGCATGATCTGCAGCAGCGTCGCTTCGAGCTTCGAAATGATGGCGGACGGCGTGCGCGCGGGCGCGAGGAAACCGTTCCAGATCGACGCCTCGTAGCCGCGCAAGCCCGCTTCTTCCATCGTCGGAAGATCGGGCGCGAGCGCCGTGCGCGCACGGGAGGTGATCGCAAGACCGCGCAGCTTACCGGCTCGAACCTGAGGCAGCACCGCCGTCAGGGTCGGATACATGACCTGCACCTGGCCTGTGGTCAGGTCGGTCATTGCCTGCTGCGTCGCTTTATAGGGCACGTGAAGCATCGTTACATGACTCATGCGATCGAAGAGAACGCCGGCGAGGTGGCCCGGCGAGCCGGTTCCAGCCGATGCGAGCGCCAGACCACCCGGCTTTGCCCGCGCGAGCTCGATCAACTCCTGCACCGACTTCGCAGGCAGTGTGTTCGTGATGGTGAGCACGAGCGGTGTCAGCGCGACCAGTCCGATCGGCGCGAAGTCCTTTACGGCATCCCACGGCAGCTTGGGATTCAGGCTCGGATTGATCGCGTGATTGCTGGCAGCGTACATGAGCGTATAGCCGTCCGGCCGCGCTTTCGCCGCGATCTCGGTTCCGATCGCACCGGTGGCACCACCGCGGTTGTCCACGACGAACTGCTGGTCGAGGCTGCGGGAGAGCGCGTTACATACGATGCGCGCGAGGATATCGGCGTTGCCGCCGGCTGCCGAACCGACGACGACGCGTACCGGCCTGTCCGGATACGCGGGCGCCTGACCTGAGGCCGTGGGAATGAGCACCAACGAAAGGCAGGCTGCGAACGGAGCAGCGGACAAACTCGTTGTCAGTCTCGTCAGTGTATTCATCCGACCGATTTGCATTGAGCCAGTAGACATCCCCGTTGCAGGCTGGTGCTTGCGGATGCGCGTGTCGCGTTACCCGCGTTCAATACTACACAACAGCGTCGTAGAACACGCCACAACGGGCGGGCCGTCGAGGAACAGCAGTCGATCTCGGGCGCCGGTGCGTCCATGCGGTCCATAAGCCCAACGGACGATAGACGAGGCATAATGGCTGTGCGGCAATGCCGGTCAGGGAGGGTACCGACGTGCGGCGCGTTTTCATTGTCAGACCTTTCAACGTCCAGGACGGCTTCGATTTCGAGCGGGTCGATGCCGAGCTGATCGGGCCGGCGCTCGAGCGGCTCAAGGCCGAGCACGATATCGAGGTGCTCGGTGGAACGACGGCCGAGATCACCAAGGCCGGCAGCATCCGGGCGGACATGTTTCGTCTGCTGGTGACGAGCGAGCTCGTCATTGCAGACGTGTCCATTCACAACGCGAACGCGTTTTACGAGCTGGGCATCCGCCACGGCTTGCGCGACCGTTCGACGGTGCTGATCCGCGCCCGGACCGAGCACAAGGTACCGTTCGACCTCCTGACCGATCGCTATTTCGTTTACGACCGCAATGATCTCAAAAGCGGAGTCGCAGGGCTCGCACAGACGCTGCGCGAGACGCTGGCAAGTCAGGATCAGGACAGCCCGGTATTCAAACTGCTCCCGAAGCTCAAGCCCCATCCCCGCGCCGAGTTGGCGCCGGTTCCGCTCGATTTCCAGGAAGAGGTCGAACGGGCCCGCGTCGCACGCGAGTTCGGGCGCCTGCGGCTCCTGGCACATGAAGCGCGAGGGTTCGAATGGCACATCGAGGGCTTGCGTCTGGTCGGGAACGCGCAGTTCAGGATGAAGGCCTATCCGGGTGCGAAGGAAACGTTCGAGGCGATGCGCTCGAGCGAGCCCGACGATCTGCAGGCGAATCAGCGGCTCGGCACGATCTATCAGCGGCTCGCGAGAACGGCTGCGGACGCGCGCAAAGCGGAGCTGCTGACGTTTTCGGATCAGCGTATCCGGCGCGCGTTGGCGGTCGCGAGTCAGCCCGGAGACCGCGCCGAAGCGCACTCGTTGCTCGGCAGCAACGCGAAGAGCCGCTGGGTCGATGAGGTCCGTTCGGCGCCAGCCGACCGCGCACGTGAAATCGCGCTGCGTTCCGAGTGGCTCACGAAGGCGCTCGACGCCTACCTGAACGCGCTCCGTCAGAAACTCGACGATCACTACCCGGCGATCAACGTACTCGCACTGCTCAAGTCCCAGCTCGAGCTGGCGGGCATGCTGCCCGAGGTGTGGGAGGCGCACTTCGATGACGAGCAGGCTGCGTCGAACGAGCTGCAGGCGCGGAAGCGAACGGCAGACCGTGTAGCGGCGCTTCTCGAGCTGGCGCTGGCGCGCGATCTGGTCGTCAAGGCACCGGCGAGCTACAACGAGTGGGCCGTCAGCAGCGAGGCGGAGTTCATCCTGCTCACGCAGGCGAACAGGACCCAAAGAGTCAAGCAGGGTTACCGCAAAGCGCTCGAGGAGGCCGATTTCTTTACAGTGGAAGCGACGCGGCGAAATCTCGAGCTGTTCAAGTATTTGCAGCTCTTCGAGCCGAATACCTCTGCCGCGCTGGAGGAGATTGCGACGCTCTCGCCGACGGCGGAGCCGACACCACCTGAGCGGCTCGTGCTTTTCACCGGGCACATGATCGACGGCCCCAACCGCCCGAAAGACAAACCGCGATTCCCACCGACGGAGCGGGCCGAGAGCGTCGCGCGCAAACTGATCACCGAAGCGCTCGAACGCGAGTCCGCGAACGGCAAAGTATCTTTGGGTATCGCGGGCGGCGCGTGCGGCAGCGATATTCTGTTTCACGAAGCGTGCGAGGCTCTCGGTATCGAAACGAGGCTCATGCTCGCTCTGCCGCCGGACCAGTTTCTGGCGAGCTCGGTGCAGCACGGCAACGCCGATTGGGTGGAGCGCTACCGCAAGCTCTGCCGGCGCGTGCCGCCGACGGTCATGCAGGATTCGAAGACGCTGCCTGACTGGCTCGCCGACAAACGCGACTACGACATCTGGCAACGAAACAATCTGTGGATGATGTTCACTGCGCTGACGTTCCATGCGCCCAATCTGACGCTGATCGCGCTTTACAACCAGGACCTCGACGCTGACGGGCCGGGCGGCACGCGCCACCTGCTGCAGGAAGCGCGAACGCGTGATTTCAAGATCGTGCCGCTCGACGCGCGTGAGCTCATCAGCTAGCGCCGGCACGTAGCAGAAGGTCTCGCAGCGCCCCATCGCCAGGGCGCAGCCGCTCGTTTCACACTCCGTCACGCATACGTGCGCCTGCACGCTTCAGTTCGTTCGCATCGAGCAACTCCTCCCTTTGGCTACTTACCGCACGTCGGAAGTGTCCGTAGAGTGCCGCTCAACTGCGGGTCTGATGTTCTCCCTGCACTTCTGATCGTTCTTCAAGCGGCTCGAACACCGGCCGGCCAGTCCGCCAGAACGGAGGATCTCGATGCTCTATCACGACTCACCGGCGATCATTCGGGGCATCACGCTCTTTCGCGACTACAACAGTAACGGCCTCTTCTACTACGCACCGAACTCACCGCGTCTGACGGTCGAGGCCGGGCAGCCGATGTTCCAACTGCTCGTCTACCGCGATATCGGCACCGCTGCCTCTGGCGTCCAGGGCGGCGGCTTTCTCATCATGACAACCGATCTCGGCGTGCCGGCCGCCACGCTCGAGCAGGTGCGAAACGAGATCGGCGCCCGCTACGGCGTACAGGCGACGCTGGCGCCCCTGCCGGTGAAGTCGGGCACCGTCCGCGTGACGATCCTCGACAGCGGCGCAAGCGGCACCGACGGGACGCGAGCGATTCGCTTCGTCGAGAACGTCATCGCCTCCGCATCGCCCAGTCTCTACGCCGAAGAACGTGCCGCCTTCACCGCAGAGTTGAGCAAACAGGGCGCCGCGCTCATGAAAGCGTCGCTCCGCGCCGAAGGTGCGACCGCGGTCGTCGTCGTGTACGACCTCAACTACGTCGGTCTGCTGCCCGCCTACAACGTGAAGATCACGATCGAGTTCCGGCAGAGCTACGAACATCTGCGTTCGCGCATGCAGATGAACACGCTTTGGTTCAAGAGCGACATCGATCAGGAGATGGAAACGCTGCGCAAGTCGGGTGCGATCAAGATCGAGGAAACGGTCTTCGAGACGCAGACGACCGAGGATGCAGCCGCGCGCATGGAGAAGCTCAACACGCTCGCGAAAGAACTCGCGCAGTGGACGTTCTTCAAACCCGGCTTGAATCCGGGCGCCGTGCTTGCGACCGATCGCGGAACCCTCGCGGCATACGATTCGACCACGGACATGTCGCGCATCACCGCGGGCATGACGAGCACGTCGAAGGCGGCGCTCACCGGCGTTGGCGCAAGCGAGGATAGCGGCGCGCCCCGTCGTCCCGGAGCCGCCGTGGCGACCGGCGCCGTCGAAGCCGGCGTGTCGCCGTCTTCCGGAACGACTGCGACGCAACCTGCCGGTGGCGATACCAGCGGCGCCGGCGGCGGCGACAAACCAACGGCGGTCGAAGCGTGGAACCGCGCGGGCCGCCCTCAGGGCGCATTTCTGTTGCGCAGCCTGTCGCAGGATGAGCGGCAGACGATCGTATACGAACTGCGCCAGGTCACCGCGGTCGAGCGCTCGATCTCACCGCAGGGTCAGATCCGCATGCTCCCGGGTGCAACCGATCTCGCCGGGCGCATCCTCGACGTCGATCTCGATGCGGATTTCTTCAAGACCATCGAAGGCACGATCACCACGACGGCTGATCTGGCGTCGATGGGTGTCGCCTCGGCCAACGTCAAGCTGCGCTACGGCGCGAAGCCCGATGGCACGCGCTGGAAAGACGAAGACGAAGCGGTGCTGCGTGCGGCCGGCGATGCAAAGACGTATCGCTTCTTCGTCGATCATCTCGGCACGCGCGAAATCGAGTATCAGGTCGTCCTTACGAACCGGCCCGACTCCGCGATCGGACACGATGCCTCCACGGAGGAGTCGCCGTGGATCCCCACCACGACGCGCAACCTCAACATCAATCCGCTGAGCTTCAGCTCGGTCATGCGCGTGAACGTGGTGGCCGCGATGGTCGACTGGACGATGGTGCGTCAGATCCAGGCCCATATCGAATACACCGACACGCGCTCCGGCATATCCGCCGCGGACACGAAGATCCTCACCAAGGACACGGCTTCGGCGCTCGTGCCGATCCGGCCGAAGGACTCGCGTGTGCGCGACGTTACGGTCAGGGCCACGTTCTTCTACAACGACGGCGCGAGCGAAACGATCACGCAGACCCACGATGGCGGCGAACCGTTCGTCATCAATCAGCCGCCGGACTCCACGACGATGGTGGACCTCACGCTCACCGACATGCTGGACCGTTACAAGCGTGTGAGCGTGCAACTCGGACGACCCGGCGCCACTCCGCCGGAAGTCAAGCAGACGCTGAATCTCGGGCCGGATGCCGCGACGGGCAAATGGGCGTTCCGGCGTGCCGAGCCGCACGACGTGAAGTATGCCTATCGCGTCACGTCCTTCATGAAAGACGGCGCGGTCGCCGAAGGAAAGTGGGTCGAGACCGACGACCCGTTGCTGATCGTCGGCGATCGCGCGGCCGGCGTGCTCACGGTCAAGGTCATGATGCTCGGCGCGCTGGCCGACGCGGGCATGCGCATGGCCAAGCTCGAGCTCGACTATCCGGATGCGCCGCCCTGGGCCGATTCGCACGTCGAGCAACTGTTCCAGGCAGACACGCCCGAGTTCACGTGGCGTGTTCCGATGAAGCGGACCGACGCCACGTCCTACTCATACAAGGTCACGTGGTTCAAGAAAGACGGCAGCCGCGTGACGACGGGTCCCGTGACCAGCCACGACGAGATTCTTCTGCTCGATCCTCTCGCACCCTGAGGTGAACGATGCCACATCCCGAACTGCAAACGTACCGCGACGGTTTCTTTTCGAAGTTTCTGGCCGATGTGCCGGGCGCGCCCACCGTGGCGGCGCTCGAATCGCAGCAACCGCAGGGTGAACCGCTTGCGCTGATGGGCGACTACGTCGCGTACGACGGTCAGCCCCTGACGCCACTCCCGAATACGTCGATCAAACCGCAGTTCGCGATCAAGGCAGACAGCGGCGGAAAGCCGCAAACCTACGTGATGTTGTGGGTCGTCGAGCGTTTCGACGTCGCCACGGACAGCGCGGAAACGATCGCCCGCATCCTCGCCGACTTTCATCCGGCCAGCTCGACCGGCACGGGCAGTCCCGAATCGCTCGGTGCCGAGCTCGCAAAGAAATGGTCGGAAGCCCTGACCCGGGATCCGATGCGGCAGGCACTCGCAAAGAGCCTTGCCTCGATCACCGCCGTTCCAGCGGACTTGCCGGTGACCGATCTGGACGAGCTCAAGACCTTTCTCCTCCACTTCGGTACATACAAGGCCGATGGCACGTACTACGCGAAGGGCACCGTGGCGGAAGGCCAGTTCCCGAATGGCGTCAAACCGGAATACCTCGCACCGGACACGGGAAATCTCGCGGAGGTGAAACTCCAGCGCGATCTCTTCTACTGCTACGCCGTCGTGAGTGAACGGCTATGGAACCCGCAGGCCGACGCATCGAGGGCACGGCAACTCGTCTTCCGCATCGAGGATCACGGCGCTGACGCGGCCGAGCGTTGGCATCTCGCGCTCGTGCATACCATCGCGGCAACGCAACCCGGCACCGCAGTCTCACGCTTCATTTTCTTCCATGCCGATGTCGGACTCGGGCTGGACGTTCCTCAGAGCGCACGCACGACGCTCGATGCAGCGTCCGCGGCCTTCATCGAGCGGCTTACAACGCAGTCGGACGCGATCGCGACGGGACTTGCCGATGCAGCCACACCGCTCGTCGGCAAAGCGGACGCGCCGTATGTGCTCCTGATCGGATCGGTCAAGGACAACTTTCCGTCCACACCGGTGCCGGATGGCGTGATCGTCGATGGCGACGGTGCGGTGAAGATCTTCCGCTGTCCACCCCAGCACGCCATGTCGCTCGCGCAGCGCGACGACGTCGAGAATCTCGAGCTTTCGACCAGCATTTACCTCGACATGGTGAACGCCATGAAGGAGTTGAATCTGGCAGCGCGCTCGTTGCCGGCAGGAATCACGGCCGCGAATACAGGCAAGGGCGTCGTGGTCGGCATCGTGGATTCGGGCATCGACGGCGGCCATCCCGCGTTCCTCGGCCGCCTCGACGACGCCACCAAGTCACGCATTCACTCTGTCTGGAACATGTGGGAATCCGGGGGCAACTCACCCTTCGTGCGGAGTGAAAAGAAGGCCGTCTACAAAGCCATGGATTTCGGCAAGGAATACATCGGCCACGGTGAAGTCATCACGGCGACAGATGGCGGTTTCCACGGTACTCACGTCGCAGGCATTGCAGCCGGTACGAAGATCGGTGCCTGGCCCGGCGGCATTGCACCCGGCGCCACGATCGTTTGCGCAGGACTCGGAGGCGGGACCGCCGCGGGCTTCATCAACGACGTGGTGGTCGGCGTCGAGTACTGCTTCCAGAAGGCGACGGAGCTCGGCCTGCCGTGCGTCGTCAACATCAGCATGAGCACGACGCGACATCCGCACGACGCGACAGATCCGCTGTCGATCGCGCTCACGCAGCTGGTCAGCGAGAACCGCATCCCGGCGACGGGTCTCGATTCCACGGTAAGCGCGATTCCGTCATACCTCAACGGACGCGTGATCTGCGCATCGGCAGGCAATCTGCGCGGCGACAATGTGCATTGGCAGGCCAGCATTCCAGCCGGCGGCCAGGTGTCGGTCGTGTATCAGCCGTTCAGCATGAGCGCGACGTCTGACGACACCGAAGATGGCGTGAGCTTCTGGGCCTACAACGAGGACGGCACGACGGTGCGACTGCGTATCTCGACGCGTCATTCGTCGAATGCGGTGCTCGCCACGCCGGAAGTGCCTTTGATGGCATCCAATGGCGCGAACACGACGGCGCTGGCTGGCGGACTGAAGGTCAATATTCACAATGGCCCGGAACGGCCGAACAACCGGCACTTCAGTCCCGAAGTCTATTGGATCCGCCCGAAGCCACCGTCGCCGGTCGCCACGGCGCCGTGGATCATTCGCCTGCGCAACGAAGGCAAGTCGGCATGCATCGTTCACGGCTTCGCCGCCTATCGCGACCAGAGGGGCCGCTTCGTTTTGGCGGCCGCGCAGACGCAGCCGCTGATCGGCGTGACCTACACGCCGGCTCAATTGCAGCAATTCGAATCGCACAAGATCGGCACGCCGGGTACCGCACACGGCACGATCTGCGTCGCGGCACTCACGAGCGAGCCGGGCCGTGCCACGCCGGTCGGAGAGCTTGCGCCCTTCTCATCGCCGGGACCGTTGAGAGCAGCGGCGCCCGGCCAGCGCGCGATCGATGTCACCGTGCCCGGTCACGGCATCGTGTCGGCGCGCGCGTCCACGGCGGATCCGTCTCGCGGCTTCATGAACCTGAGCGGCACGAGCATGGCCACGCCGGTCATGACCGGCGTCGTCGCCGCACTGCTGCAGATGAATCCACAGCTCACCACCGCGCAGATCCGAACGCGTCTCGAACTCGCGACCACGCGCCGCCCCGCCGACGTGATCAACGACTGGGGGCTCGGCCGCCTCGACTTCGCGAAGCTCCAGGCGTGATGTCGCTGCATGAACGCTCCACAACGATTGCGCGAAGCCTCCAGCCGTGCTTGATGCCGGGCGTCCTCCTGAGCTGATCGCCGGCATGACCGTCTTCTACGATCATGCGGACGAAGGCCGCCGTTACGTGCTGCCAACCGCGCCGCGTCTGGTGGCCGACCCGTTGCCGAACCTGTCGCTCGTGCTCTTTCGCGGCGACGCGAACGGCGGCCTCCTCGACTTCTGCGCAACGCTTGCGCCTCTGCCGGCGCAGCTCGCGGAGGTGGAGCGCGTGCTGAGCATCCGCGGACGCCCGCCTGCGCTGGCGCGCCCGGATTGGCGCACCGGCTCCGTCCGGCTCGCGGGTTGGCTGCAGACGACCGAGCTCGCGCCGAAGGTGCTTGCGATGGGATTGCCGTCGCTCGTCGGCGATCCGCTGGCGCTCGTATCCGCACGCCTCGACGCAGCCGGCGCAGCACTCGCGGATGCCGCACTGCGCGGCAACGCGTTGCCGACGGTCGTCATGTTCGAGCTCACGATGCTCGGCCTCATGGGGCCGCTCGGCGTCGAAGTCGAGGCGAATCTCGTGGCATTGCACGATCGGCTGAGCGCCGAAGGCGCACTGACGACGCCCATCGGACGCGCCCGCATCGCGAAGACATGGGAAGCCGCCACGCGCGACAATCTGATCAAGGTGCGCGTGCTCGACGAGAGCGGGGATGTGGAAAGTCAGCGCGCCGAAGCCATGCGGCGCGTCGGCGAGGATCTGATCTCGCGCCTCTTCAGTCCGTTTCCGCCGCCGGAAAAGCCGCCACTGCTCGACGATGGCACGGTCGCTCCGCTCGAGCTTTCGTTCCGGCTGACCGCAAAGCGCGAGACGCTTGCGACGAGCTCGGTCTGGAATTTCCGCGAGCGACGTGCGATCGCGTCCACCCATGTTGCGGCAGCGAGTCTCGTCGATCTGCTCGGCACGCAGCCCGTGCAGGCGCACATTCGCTTCGCCGATCTGACGGAGCCCCGCCGCGAGATCGTCGTGCGCGTCGAACCGGAGCTCGCGAAGCTCGGGCTCGCCGGGGTCGAAGTGGACCTGCATCGCACGCGCGATGCGCCTCCGTTCCGCACGCTCACGCTGACGGACAGCAAGCCCGAAGAGCGTTTCATGGTGGACGCGCTCGATGCGCCGCTGCAGTTTCGCGTGCGCGCTCGCTTCGATCCGCAGAAGACGCGGGCCGCGGACCGGCAGAGCGACTGGCAGACCGCGGACACCGGCCTCGTTGCGATTTCCGCCCGCCGCCTGTTTCCGCCGCGTGTGTTCACGGTCATTGCGGGAGCGGTCGAACTCGACTGGCTCGATCACGTCGAAGTCGTCGTCGAAGCACCCGAAGAGCCGCGCCGGTCGCTCGTGCTCTCGACGGACGCGAGAAGCGCGGACGCGTTTTTCCCGGCGGCGGGCACGCGCACGCTATCGGTCGTCGCGCATTGGCGCGGACTGCCCGACGAGCCGACGCGCTCCGACCCGCCCCGCGCAGTCGACGACGATCTCCTGATTCTCGATAGTCCGTTCGCCGATTCGATGAACGTGCTGGCCGTGCCCCTGCCGCTAGCGGACGTGCAGACGCTCGCGGTGGAGGTCAGGACGTCGCATGAAGATTTCGTCCATGGCAGAACCGCGGCATGGGAGGCGCCGGACCGCACGCCACGCCGCCTCGGTCTGCGCCGTCTCGTCGGCAGCCCGCGACGGTACTCGTACCGCACACAGCGCGTCCGCAATGACGGCGCTGTCGATATCTCAGCCTGGAAAGACAGCACGTCGGACACGCTCGTAGTCGGTGCGAACGGCTCGGGCAAGGTTCTGACAGTGGACGTCGTACTGCTCGGCGGCGGCCCGGTCGGACGCGGCTCTTTCGGCGTGGAGCTCGTCTTCGAGTCCGGAGATGAGCGCGACAGTGAAGTGCTGGAAGGAACAGGCGACAGCGCGACGCTCGCGCTCGTGGTCGGTGACAACGCTGCGGCGCCGGTATTGACCGCGCGCGAGTTCATGGCAGCAGGTGAAGTACGGGAAACACGCTGGGAACATCCGGAGGCGCTCGTCGTGATGCCTCCACCTTCGGTGCAGTGACGGGAGACCGCCATGCTTTATGACGAACCGGTTCTGTATTTTCGCGGCCTGACCATCTTCCGCGATTTCAGCGATCTGCGAACGTTCTATTTTCTGCCGCCGGAAGCGCCGCGCATCGCACGCAGCGCCGAAGGTGCTGAAACCGGCGACTACGCCATGCGGCTCGTGCTCTATCGCGCCGATCCGAACGTACCGCCGCCTCCGGGCATGGAAAACGGCGGTGGCTTCCTGAACCTCGACACCGACCTGCATGTGACCGACGCGGTGCTCGAGGCCGTCAAGCAGGAGATCCGGAGCAAGTTCGGCACCGAAGCGAACCTCGTTCCGGTGCCCTTCCGCGATGGCTCGGTCGAGCTCGTGCTCCTCGGCGTCAATCGCGATGAGCCCGGTCAGCCGTTCGTACGTAAGGTCGCCGGCACGACCGTGTCCGCACTCTACGGAACCGAGCGGGCGGCGTTCTCGACGGTGCTCGACAATCACGGCGCGGCCGTCATGAAGTCGGTGATCGAGGCCGGCGGCGACACCATGGCGCTTGCCGTCTATCACCTCACGTACGCCGGCATCGGGCCCGCGTACAACCTCAAGATCACCATCGACTACAAGCGCGTCTTCGATCATCTCGAAATGCGCATGGCGGCAGGTGTCGCCGCCGGCAACAAGACGTCATCGTTCGTCGCCAAGGCCGGCTTCCACATGCTCATGGAAGAGCTGAAGGAATCGCGTGCTATCAAGGTCGAAGAGGTCGATCCGGTTCCGGGCGAAAACGGACGCACACCCACGAGCCAGGACACGATCAACGACATCATCGGCAATCTCATGGGCTCGAAGTGGTTCAAGCCCACGCTCACCAACACGGGCTCCTTGACCGACCTCTCGAAGCTGCCCGATGCAACGACAGGCGCCGGTGGCGGGGGTACGACAGGCGGAACCACGGGAGGCGCGGGACAACGGCCAGCGGCGACATGGACGGAAGAATCGAAGACGCCGGCGTCTTTTCCCGCCGACCGCGGCGTGGAGGCGTTCACGGCATCGACGAGCGGCACGAAGGAGACGCTGACGGTGCGAGGCACCGGCGCAACCGCGAAGGCCGGCGCCAAAGCCGATGCGATGACAGCGGTCACGCTCGACGGCAACAAGCTCGTGATCGATGTGCCTGAGAAGTCCACGCAGCACGTCGAGATCAAGTGGCCCGCCTCGCAGGGCGCTGCCGGTGATCGCAAACCGGCGACATGGACGCCGGCGCCGGTCGAAGGTCCGTCCGACGGCCGCGGTGCCGATTTCACGGCATCCGCCAGCGGAACGGGCGAAACGCTCACGATCCGCGGCGACGGCGCAACCGCAAAGGTTGGCACGTCCGCCACGGACATGAGCACGGTGGCGATCAGCGGCAATCGCCTGGCGGTCGAGGTACCCGCCGGACAGACACGTAATGTCGAGATCACGTGGCCGGCTGCGGCGGGAGCCGAGGAAGTGTTCCATGTTCTGTTCGACTACGACCGGCCGCTCGAAACCGGCAATGATGTGACGACATACCGGAATCGTCGTCCCGCGCCCGCCGAGCCTGCGCCCGCATTGCAGGGCGAACAGGCGCGCTATCTCGAGGAATCGCGTTCGGCCACGACCACGAAGCGCGGACCCGACGGACTCGACGAATGGCTCGCGACATTGCAGCCCGGTTCCAACCTGAAGCTGGATGCGCACAGCAGCTTCGAGAACGACGATTCGTCCGACAAGCAGAGCTTCAATCAGCGACTCTCGCAGCGTCGGCTGGATGTGGCGACGAGCTTGATCGCGAGCCGCTTTCCGACTCCGACCAGCGTCGCGCACGGTCACGCGGATGCGAAGAACAATCCCGGCAGTATTCCCATCCTGCCGAACGACAATGCGCCCGCGAACAGTCGCGGCGGCAAGCCGCAGCACCGCGTCGTGATCATCAAGGGAACGAAGAAAGGGTCGGCACAGACGGTCCTGCGCGGCGTGCTGAAGCGTGAGCAGTCGCAGAGCGGCCAGGGAACCGCGGAATCCGTTCTCACCGGCCGTCTCGAGCGCGCCGAGAAGAAAACGACGGACGACAACAAGAAGGATGCGACAACGCTGCAGGCGAGCTTCGAGGTCAATTTCGAGACCATTCAGCAGCAGGAACACATCGTCGCGACCTACGAGCTCAGCACCCGCAAGGCGCATACCCAGCAGGTCCATCCGCAAGGGCAGCTCATGCTCGACGCGCCGGATCGCCGCAAGTACATCATCGAAGCGGACGGTGCACTCGATTTCTTCCAGAAGCTCGCCGTCGCGGTATCGACGACCGCGAACTGGCAGCTCGACGGCATCCACTCGATCTCGGTGCAGTTCCGGTATGCGCCGCGCGCCGACGGGTCGTTCCAGCGCACGGGAGAGGCGAATCTCACGCCGGACAAGGCAACCGATGCCTGGCAGACGGGCGTGCTGCACGAGAACGGCGACCCCGCACGACCGGGCGTCTACGCGTACGAATACCGCGTGGTCGTCAACTACACGCAGGATGTGGCGCTCGGCGATCAGCAGGGCGCAATGACGTCGGTCGGCGTGGCTGGCGCGGATGCCGAGGGCTGGATTCCCAGCAACGCGCGCAACCTCGTCATCCACCCGCGCGACGTGACGCCCGCGATGACGGTGAACATCGCGACCGGCATTCTTCATTACGATCTTCTGCAGAAGGTGCAGCTCGTGCTCGCGTATGGCCGCTATCGCCAGAACATCGAGCTTTCCGCCGAACATCCGGAGCATCGGCTCGTCGTGCGGCCGGAGGCCGGCGTCGCTGCGGTCCTGCGCACAGAGGGGACGCTCTTCTACAAGGATGGCGCGCGCGTTGCGATGCCGCCTGCCGAATGGGCGCCGCAGGAATTGGTGGTCATCAACGAGCCGCGCGAGAACATGCTGCGCGTGCAGGTCATGCTGGCCGACCCGATGGGAGACTATGAACGCGTGCAGGCGAAGCTCCGCTACGAGCAGGACAGCCGCGTGATCGAAACGCCATTCGATCTCAGGAGCCATGCACAGATCGAGGAATGGGCCGTGCGGCTCGAAGATCCGGCCCAGCGCGCGTGGCAGTACCAGGCGACGCTCATCAAGAAGAACGGCGACATCGACACGATCCCGTGGACGCCGGGCAAGAACGAGCGCGTCATCTTCGGCGTGCAGGCCGTCGATGTGATCAAGCTTCAGGTCGCATGGCTCCTGCCGCCGCCGACGCCGAGCCTGATCGCCGCCAAGATCGATCTCCAGTACGCGGACGAAGCCAATAGCGTGCGCTGGGAGAAGTCACAACTCGTGCGCGGTGCCGACACCGCATCGTTCGAATGGGCGATCCCGATCAAGGATGCGACGCGGCGGGGCTACCGCTATCGCGTCACGGAGTTTGCGCCGAACGGCCAACGCAAGGAGGGCCCCTGGCAGGACGACGAGACGCAGATGCTGGTGCTCCTGCCCTCGGGGTAGGGGGTGGCGCTCGCCTCCGCCTCGGGCCTCGTGATGATGACATGTCCGACACACGGCTAGACATCGAGGGGCTGCTCCTGCGGGCGGCCTTGC
>Ga0207701_10002748_pt1 | contig 18179 bp, 14 predicted proteins | sample KBSSwiSSwithPhiX_FD_184294 | JGI IMG/M metagenome (GOLD analysis project Ga0207701, IMG submission 184294) | Switchgrass rhizosphere bulk soil microbial communities from Kellogg Biological Station, Michigan, USA, with PhiX - S5 (SPAdes) (version 2) | ecosystem: Environmental > Terrestrial >... | reverse complement strand
GCAAACACGAACTTGTTGACCAGCAGATGGTCGCCGATCAGGAGGTTGTTCTCCATCGAGCCCGTGGGGATCTTGAACGCCTGCACCACGAATGTTCGGACGAACAGGGCGAGGATGACGGCGATACAGATCGACTCGAAGTACTCGCGGGCGGTCGACTTCTTGTAGCCGTTCACCACGGCGTTTTTTGCGTCAGCCATCAGTCTGTCCCGACCTTCAGCACCGCCAGAAACGCCTCCTGCGGAATCTCCACACTGCCGACGCGTTTCATGCGCTTCTTCCCTTCCTTCTGTTTCTCGAGCAGCTTGCGCTTGCGCGTGATATCGCCGCCGTAGCACTTGGCCAGCACGTTCTTGCGCAGCGCCTTGACCGATTCACGCGCGATCACCCGGTTGCCAATCGACGCCTGAATGGCAATCTCGAACATCTGTCGTGGAATCAGCTCACGCATTTTCGACGCCAGCGCTCGGCCGCGCTCGTACGCGGCATCGCGGTGGACGATGATCGAGAGCGCGTCCACCGGGTCGCCGTTGACGAGGATGTCCATCTTGACGAGCGGCGACTCCCAGTAGCCGGTCACGTGGTAATCCAGCGACGCATACCCGCGCGACATCGTCTTCAGGCGGTCGTAGAAGTCCATGACGACTTCGTTGAACGGGAGCTCGTAGGTGATCAGCACGCGGTCCGACTTCAGGTATTCGAGCTTCTTCTGCACGCCGCGCTTGTCCTGACACAGTTGCAGGATCGGCCCGACGAACTCGGACGGCGTCAGGATCATCGCCGTGATGATCGGCTCTTCGAGCTTCGCGATCCGCCCGGCATCCGGCAGCTTCGCCGGACTGTCGATTTCGTGAACGTCCCCGTCGGTCGTCGTCACCCGATACAACACGCCAGGTGCCGTCGTCACCAGGTCCATGTCGTATTCGCGTTCGAGCCGCTCCTGCACGATCTCCATATGCAACAGCCCGAGGAACCCGCAGCGGAAACCGAAGCCGAGCGCCGCCGATGTCTCCGGCTCGTAGAAGAACGACGCGTCGTTCAGGCGCAGCTTTTCGAGCGCCTCGCGCAGCTCCGCGTACTGATGGCTCTCTACCGGGTACAGTCCGGCGAACACCATTGGCTTCAGCTCCTTGAAGCCAGGGAATGGTTCAACGGTGGGACGCTGGACCTCCGTGACCGTGTCACCGAGCTTGGCGTCTGCGACGACTTTGATGTTGGCGACGACGAAGCCAACTTCGCCGACGCCCAGCTCGTCTACCGGAATCGCCTTTGGCGAGAACACGCCGAGGCCGTCCACCTCGAAGTCCTGCTTCGTCGCCATCAATCGGATCTTCATCTTCGGCCGGAGCACACCGTCGATCACGCGGACGACGATGACAACGCCGCGGTAGGCGTCATACCAGGAATCGAAGATCAGCGCTTTGAGCGGCGCGTCGGCAACGCCGGTCGGCGGATGAAAGCGAGTGATGACGGCCTCGAGAATGTCCTGGACGCCCGTGCCTTCCTTCGCGCTGGCCAGGATGGCGGTGCTGCTGTCGAGACCGATGATGTCCTCGATCTGTCGTTTGCACTCGTCCGGCTGCGCGCTGGGCAGGTCGATCTTGTTGATGACCGGGATGATCTCGAGATTGTTCTCGACCGCCAGGTACGCGTTGGCGAGCGTCTGGGCTTCAACGCCTTGAGAGGCGTCAACCAGCAACAGCGCGCCCTCGCAGGCGGCCAGCGAGCGTGTCACCTCGTACCCGAAATCGACGTGGCCGGGCGTATCGATCAGGTTGAGCACGTACACGTCACCGTTCCGGGCGGTGTAATTCAGACGGACCGGGTGGGCCTTGATGGTGATGCCGCGCTCGCGCTCCAGATCCATGGCGTCGAGAACCTGGGCTTCCATCTCGCGCGCCTGCAGCGCGCCAGTGAGTTCCAGGAAACGATCCGCCAGAGTCGACTTGCCATGGTCGATGTGCGCGATGATTGAAAAGTTGCGGATATTCCGTTGATCCATTCAGTGGGCTGACAACCGATCATAGCAGCGGGAACGACTGGCATATACGGTGCACTAGCTGACTGTGCGCATGGGAGCTCCTCCACTCCGGAGCGTGGGTTGCCCCGTAGTCGTCGTCCTGATGCTGGGGTGGGTGCAACCCGCCCATGCGCACTCCGTCGCATCTTCTACGGAAATGCTCACGATTCGGGACCACAAGCAGACACTGCACAACTACGGGAGCCGCAATGGCGATCCGGTGATTGTTTCGAGCGGTGATGGCGGGTGGATCCATCTCGCCCCGCATGTGGCGGAATTGCTCGCTCAGTTCGGCTATCGAGTGATCGGATTCGACACTCGTGCGTATCTGTCGTCGTTCACCTCAAACACCGGCACGCTGCAGGAAGAGGACGTCATCGACGACTACGCAACATTGATCAAGTACGTCGCGCAGAGCAGCACACGTCCGCCGCTGCTGATCGGTGTCTCAGAAGGCGCAGGTCTGTCAGTGCTGGCGGCCACCGGAAAGCAGGTCAAGCCGCTCATCAGCGGCGTCATCGGCGTCGGGCTCGGCAACATGAACGAGTTGGGCTGGCGCTGGGAAGACTCGACGATCTACATCACACATCAACTGCCGCACGAGCCGCTGTTCAGCGCCCTCTCACTGGTCGATCGTCTGGCTCCACTGCCGCTTGCGCTCATTCATTCGGTGCACGACGAGTACGCCCCCGCCGCGGACGCGGACCGCATGGTCCATGCCGCCACCGGGCCAGCGAAGCTCTGGGTCGTCAACGCCTCCAATCACCGCTTCTCGGGGAACACGGCCGAATTCGACCGCCGTCTCATCGAAGCCATCGAGTGGGTGCACGCACCGCATGAGGCCGTGAGCCTTCACCGTTAGGTCTGACTTCGTCCTTACTTCAGCCTTCGGCCTTCGGCGTCCCTACTTCAGCCTTCGGCGTCCCTACTTCGGCCTTCGGCGTCCCTACTTCGGCCTTCGGCGTCCTGACTTAGGCCTTCGGCCTTAGCCCTTAGCCCTGTTCTTGTCATGCGGCCTTGAAGAAGATGCGCCGATAGCCTCCAGCGATCAGCGCTGAGACGTCGGCCAGAGCGCGCGGCAAGGCGAATCCCCCTGGATATGCGAGATATCGCGGTTCCCATGCGGGTGAAAACTTTTCCTTGAAGGCGCGGATGCCCTGGAAGTTGTACAGCTCGGCGCCATGCTCGTAGACGTACTTCGCGAGCACGCCCCACACCATCGGCCCGTGGAGCGGCACCACGCCGGCGAGCGGCGCCATTCCCAGGTTGAACCGCGAGTACCCGCGCTCGCGACCCCAGAGCATCACGTGCGCGAACAGTCCCTCCATCGTTGAGGGAGGCGCGGACAGTCGATATCGCGCCAGATCCAGAGACAACTCATCGCCCGGTCGCCCCGCAAGCAGGTTGGTGAACGCCTCGATGCGGACATTCCGTTCGAGTACGGCAACGGGACATCGCCGCAGGTAATCCTCGTCGAAGAAGCCCAGCGAGAACCCCTTCTCCGCGACCGCCTTGCGGGTGAGCCACTCGTCGGACACCCGGCGCAGCTCCTCCATGCGACAGTTCACTTCACTGGGATCGAGGACCCGGAATCGAAGGCCCTCCCGCTCCAACCGATGGATGCTCGTGCGCAGCCCTTTGCGCATGCGTCCGTCCAGCGAGAAGTCGCTCAACGACACGACCGCTTCCTCGCCGATCTTCACGTGCGTCAGCCCGAGCCGGCTGTAGTGCTGCAGATAATCCGGGCGGATCTCATAGGCGACCGGCACGCCGTCGTAGTCGTCCACCCGATCGACGAACGCGCGCAGCAGCCCGGGGACCTCTTCGGACGGCGCCACGGGATCGTGCAGCATCACCCAGGTGCGGCCCTGAATGGCGTACATGGCGAATCCCGTTCCCGTGGCATTCCAGATCATCGACTTGTCGCCGAGGAGCGCCATGTGCGCATAGGTATGTGGAAAGCCTCCGGCGATGCTCTGCACGTCGTGGAGCTCGTCGTCCGTCGGAACAGGCGCCGCAGGCGGCCCCGGCTTGAGCAGGTAGCGAAGTCCGAAGATCAGGACGGCGATTCCAGCCCCGACCGACGCTCGAAGAAACCGCGACGCGTCCGATCGCATTTCGAACTGCCACCAGAGCTCCGTCGAGTACTCGATGTGTTTGTACGAGAAGGTCCCCAGGAATACCGACGCGGCCACAACGGCCACGACCGCGGCAAACCAGGGGGCAGACCAGGGTTCGTCGAACACGGCGGCCTTGCGATCGAAGGTCCGGCGCGCCGAGACCAGCGCGCCCAGGATCACGGCCAGCAGCAGGGCCTCTTCGTAGTCGCCACCCTTCAACAGCGACGTCACGATTCCTGCGCCAAGGGCGACGCTCGAGAGCGCCCAGGCGGCAACACTTCGCCGCGCGAGAACGCGCGAGAGCAGCAGCAACGTCACGCCGATGACGCTGGCAAGGAAATGCGAGGCCTCGAGCAGCGGGAACGGCACGGCGCGAGCCAGCCATGTGAGCCGCGCCTCAACCGAGGGCGTCGCTCCCGAGAAGAGCAGCACCGCGCCAGCGAGGAACGTGGCGCCGGCAAATCCCGATGGGCTGATCCACGACTTCATCGCGCCAAGACGTCCGCTCAGGCGCGCCAGCACCAGGCGGTTCTGGTACGAGCTGTCGATGGCAAGGACCGTGAGAGCCGCCGCAAACGGCGCCAGGTAATACACCGCGCGATACATCAACAACACCGGCACAAGCGTGACGGCGCTGATCGATGGCGCCATCAACAGCACCATGGTCGATTCGAACACGCCCGCTCCCGCCGGTACATGACTCGCAAGGCCGGCCAGTTGCGCCGCGACGAATGCGCCCGTCATCGTCAGCAGCGATGGCCGGGGATCGGGAAGCAGTTCCCACAGAACCGCCGCGGCCAGCAGCCAATCGGCGATGGACAGGGCAAACTGTGCCGCGATCTGCGCTGGAGTCGGGACGTTGAACTGCCATGGACCAATGTTCAACGAGCGGCGTCCAAGCAGCGGCAGCGCCGCGTAGGCGCCAGCAATAAGGAGAAGTGTGACGCCGAGCACCTGCGGTCCCGGTGCGGGAATCAGCGCTTGCACCGCCGGTGCGGGCGCAACGAGCAGCGCGGCGCCGCCAAGCGTCAGGAGTCCGAGCCAGAACGTACTCGAGTAGAAAACGACCAGGCGCGCAATCTGACCGGACGACAGACCCCAGCGCGAATAGAAGCGATACCGCACCGCGGCGCCGGATACGACCGCAAAGCCAACCGCATTGGAGACTGCGTAGGCGATAAAGGAGGTGAGCGCCACCGCCGCCGCGCGCGGCCGCCGGCCGATGTGACGGAAGGCGAGCTGATCGAAACAGGTGAGGACGGCGAAGTTCAGGAAGGTGAGCAGACCAGCCGCCCAGATGCGCCCGGCGGGAATGCTGCGCACCGCGGCGTTCAGCGCCGGCCAGCTGAGGGCGTCAACCTCCCGGCGTAATACGAACAGCGCGGCGATCAGTAGGACGAGGGAGACGAGCGCCCTGATCGCCGCGCTGAGCTTCATCAGCGGCTGCGGCTACTTCTTAGCCGGCTTGGACGTGGCGACCTGTTTCGGAGCGGGCTTGCCCTCGACTTGAACCGACTGCACGGTGCGCTGACCGTTCGCCTCGGAGTAGCGAACCTTGACCCGGTCGCCGGTGTGCGACGACAGGTCAGAGGCGCTCATCGTCTTGGCGCCCATCCGGACAGCGCTGGACGACGACAGCGACAGCGTCTCCGTCCCCTTCCCCGTGTTGACAACGATTGTGTTCGCGCCGGAGTCATACTTATCGAGAGTACCCACGACCGAATGCGCCTTTGGTTTCGGCGCGGCAGTCGCCTTTGCCGCGGTCGCTTTGGTCGTCTTGGTTGCTTGTGCCGGCGCAGCGTAGGTGCTGGCTGCCACCAGAACCGCTGCCGCCGCAAGCGCGCATGTTTTGAACACTGACATGGATCCTTCCTCCACCTGCGCTGAGCCTGAGCTGAATGCGGGCGATGGCAGGCGTAATGGAAAGACCAAGAGGGATGCCAGCGGAGCAGCGGCGAACGGAACCGGCGAAATGCACGTAATGTCAGAGGCTTCCGGGCAAATCGTGGGCGATACCAATGCCGCTTCCACGGCGCACTCCCGCCACACTGGGGCAGGATGGCCGGCCCTTCGCTCGCTCAGACTCAAGCTGATCCTGGCGGCGGCCTTATGGATCGCCGTCGTGATCGGTGTCCTCACTGTCGCCGCGCTGGAGCTCGCCGAACGGCGACTTGAACAGGATCTCCGCGAAACCGCCAGGCTCACCGCCCTCGGCGTCGCGGACGACATCGAGCTGCGCCCTGAATCGCTCAGCGATCCGGCGATGGGCCTGATCCTGCACGAGTTCCTGATCGCCGCCCCGCAGGTCCGCGATATTGCTTTGTACGCCGTGACCGACGAGGGCCTCAGCTACGCGCAGGGCACGTCCTCGGTTGCTCCGTCCACCATTGATCTGGTCGACGAAGCGGTGCGCAGCGGGCGCGCCGTGTCCGCCGACCGCCCATCACAGCTGACCGTCGTGGCCACTCCCGTCCTGCGCGACGGTCGAACGATCGGATCGGTGCGCGTGACGGTTTCTCTCGGGCCGGTTGCGACGTTACGGAAAGATGGACGGATCTTTGCTCTCGCGATCGCCCTGGTGGCCGTCCTTGGCATCACGATTCTGATTCACCTGTTGACGCAGCGCCTGGTTCACGCGCCGCTCGCCGACGTGGTGCACAGCGTCGCGCGGGCCAGGACTGGCGATCTGTCCGTTCGCGTGCCGGTCCTTCGCAACGACGAGATCGGGGATGTCGCCATCGGGATCAACAGCATGCTGACGGAAATCGAATCGCTGCAGACGCACCTCCGTCAACGCGTCGATGACGCCACGCATGAACTGCGCGATCGAAACGAGCAGCTCGTTCGCTCTTACCAGAGCGTGCTGGCTCTCCGCAGCGAGCTCTCCCGGGCACGCGAGCTCGCGACCGTCGGCCAGACGATGGCGAATGTGGCGCATCAGATAGGAACGCCGCTCAACCTGGTCTCGGCGCACGTGCAACTGATGAAGCGGGAGCTCACCGAGGATCCAGGCGCCACGCGTCGGCTGGCCATCGTCGCCGAACAGGTCGACAAGGTGACGGACATCGTGCGGGAGTTGCTCGACCGTGCCCGGCCGCAGAGCGTGTCCGCGGTGTTCGCCGTCACGCCACTGCTGACCCGCCTGACGCAGAGCGTGCAGGTCTTCGCCGCGAGCAGCGCGGTACGAGTCTCGCTTCAGGCATCAGATGAACTGCCCGCCGTCCTGGGCGACGAGACGCAACTGGAACTCGCGCTGATGAATCTCATCACCAATGCACTCGACGCGATGCCCGAGGGCGGCGAGCTGACGATCACGGCGGCGACGCACGACGGCCTGATCACCATTGACGTGGCTGATTCCGGTGGAGGGATACCGCCCGCCATCGCCGCGCGGATCTTCGAGCCCTGGGTGACCTCGAAGCCGGGACGCGGAACCGGCCTGGGCCTCTCGATTACCCGGGATGTCGTTCAGCGTGCCGGAGGCACCATCGAGCTGGTGTCGTCGCCCGGCCCGGGCACAACGTTCCGCGTGTCGTTACCGGTGGCGAAAACATCATGACCCTGACCAAGCAGATCCTCATCGTCGATGACGACCGCGAGACGTGCCGGCTGATCTCCGAGCTGGTTGGCGCGCCGGACCGAACGATCGCAGAAGCCGTGTCGGCGCGTGAGGCGCTGAATCAGATCCGGCAGCAGCCGTTCGATCTCGTCATCTCCGACATCAACCTCAATGCCGCGGAGTCCGGCCTCGACATCCTGAAAGAGATGAAGGCCACCCATTCGGCCGGACAAGTGGTGCTGATCAGCGCGTTCGGCACGCTGGAGACGGCGGTGGCCGCCGTCCGCTCGGGAGCATTCGACTACATCAGCAAGCCGTTCAACGTGGCTGAGGTGAAGGCGACCGTTGAGCGCGCGCTCGCGAAAGGCGCGGAGTCGCCGTTGCCGCTGCACGACGGTGATGAAGTGCCAGCCGGCATGGTCGGGCGTTCCGCCGGCATGCTCGCCGTCTACAAACAGATTGCCTACGCCGCCGATTCGTGGGCGCCCGTGCTGGTGACCGGGGAGAGCGGCACTGGCAAGGAACTGGTGGCGCGGGCCATCCATCGGCACAGCCGGCGCGCCAGTCGCCCGTTCGTCGCCGTGAATTGCGGCGCGCTGGCAGAGACGCTGCTGGAGTCAGAGCTGTTTGGCCACGTTCGCGGGTCGTTCACCGGCGCGGTGACGGATCACAAGGGCGTCTTCGAGCAGGCCCACGGCGGAACGGTATTCCTCGACGAGATTGGCGACACGACGCCGGCGCTGCAGGTGAAGCTGCTCAGGGTGTTGCAGGAGCACGAAGTACGGCCGGTTGGTTCGACGCGGGCGGTTTCAGTGGATGCACGTGTCGTGGCGGCGACAAATGTCGATCTCGAGCGTGCGGTCACGGAGCATCGTTTTCGCCACGACCTCTACTACCGTCTGAGCGTCGTGGTGATCTCGCTGCCACCGCTTCGCGATCGCCGGGGCGACATCCCGCTTCTAATCCAGCAGTTCCTGCACGCGTCTTCTGCGCGTCGCGGCCGGACGGTGGCGATGACAGCCGGCGCCATCGAGGCACTGACGCGCTACGACTGGCCGGGCAATGTTCGCGAGCTGGAAAACACCATCGAGCGACTCGTCGTCTTCAGCCGCGGCGACATCGATGTCGGCGATCTGCCGCCGATGATCACCGCCGCGCGGCCGCTCGAGGAGCGCGTGTTCGAAGGATTGCCGACGCTCGACGAACTGGAGCGCCGCTATCTGATTCACGTGCTGGACGCCGTCGGCGGCAATCGCACGCGCGCCGCCGAGGCGCTCGGTATCGATCGCCGGACGCTCTACCGGATGGCCGAACGCTTCAGCATCGATCTGAATGATGACGGTGCCAGCAAGCCCAGCTGATTGAGGCAGGGAGGTTACGGAGCGTCGCTCCGCGACCTCTCCGCAATCAGCGTTGTTCCAACGGAACAAAGCGCTGCGGATAGGACGGCCCGGTGTAATCGGCGCGCGGACGGATCAGCCGGTTGTTGGCGTACTGCTCGAGGATATGCGCCGTCCATCCGGACATCCGGCTGACGGCGAAGATCGGCGTGTAGAGATCGATCGGAATGCCGAGCGTGTAGTACATCGACGCCGAGTAGAAGTCCACGTTCGGGTTCAGCTTCTTCTCCGACCTGACCAGCGCCTCGATGCGCTGCGACATGTCGAACCACGCCGTGTTGCCGGCACGCTTACCAAGATCGCGCGACATCTGGCGAAGATGCGTGGCGCGCGGGTCTTCGGTCTTGTAGACGCGATGCCCGAAGCCGGCGATCTTTTCCTTGCGCGCAAACTTGCCGCGAACGAAGTCATCGATCCGATCGCCTGTCGCGTTCTCCCCGAGTTCGAGCAGCGTGCGCATCACGTCGGCGTTGGCGCCACCGTGCAGCGGCCCTTTCAGCGTGCCGATCGCGGCAACGACGGCTGAATAGATGTCGGTCAGCGTGGCCGCCGCCACACGACCTGCGAACGTCGAGGCATTCAGTTCGTGATCCGCGTGCAGGATCAGCGCAACGTCGAACGCGCGCGTCGCCAGCGCATCCGGCCGGTTACCGGTGAGCATGTAGAGGAAGTTGGCCGCATGGCTGAGCACCGGATCCGGCGCGATGGGACCGCCGCCAGCCTGTAATCGTCCCCAGGTGGCCACGAGCGATCCCGTCTGGGCGGTGAGCCGTACTGCTTTGCGATACTGCGCTGCCGGTGCTGCGTCGTTGGCCTCCGCATCATAGTGAGCCAGCGCCGAGGTCAACGTCCGCAGCGCGTCCATCCCATCGACCGGCGGAAGCGAGCGCATCAGACGCAGGATCGGTTCAGGCAGCGGCCGCGCAGCCGCCAGCTGCGACTGCAGGTCGCCGAGCTCGGCGCGCGAGGGCAACCGCCGATGCCACAGCAGATAGCAGACCTCCTCGAACGTGGCCGATTTCGCGAGGTCGTGGATGTCGTACCCGCAATACGCGAGCACGCCCTTGTCGCCATCCAGGTAGCAGATTGCGGACGACGTCGCGACCACATCCTCGAGGCCGCCCTTGGGTTTTTCTGCGGTGGTCGCCACGTGCCGATCCTAAATCAGAGTGCAGGGGAAGAAATCAGAAGACAGGATAGAAAGATCTCGCGATAAGCATCTGCAGACGACATGGATGGATATAATCCGCCCCACAAGGAGCGCACGCATGCGAGTTGCCCGTCTCGTTGCCGTTGCCCTGCTGGTGATCGCCGGCCGCGTCTTTACGCCTGACCTCATCGCCCAGGCCAAACCGGTTCCGGCCGACTGCAACCGCGCCTGTCTCGAAGGGTTGATGGAGCAGTACATCGCAGCGCTGCTCGCACACGATCCGACGCGCCTGCCGCTCTCGGCCGACGTGAAATACACCGAGCAGGACCAGGTGATGGACGTGGGCGACGGCTTCTGGAAAACCGTCACCGGCCGCGGCACCTACAACCACTTCTTCGCCGACCCCGCCGGCGGCCAGGTGGGCTGGATGGGGACGATGCGCGAGAAGGGCGGGCCGCTGCTCGTCGGGGTACGGCTTCGCGTGCAGCTGGGCCGCATCACCGAGATTGAAAACGGGTTCTTCCGGGCCGGCGGCGGCGGACCGAACAACATCGCCGCCATGGACAAACTGGGCGGACCCGAAATGCTCTGGCTGCAGCCAATCCCGCCAGCGCAGCGAGCATCGCGCCAGCAGCTGATCACCATCGCCAACGCCTACTTCGAAGGGGTGCAGAAGAACGACGGCAAGGGCTTCTATCCATTTACCGACGACTGCGACCGCCTCGAGAACGGTTCACATACGACGAACGTGCCCGGCTCCAAGCCGACCACTCCGAACTTCAACTACATGGGGTCGGACTGCAAGACGCAATTGCGGAGCGGCTATCTCGCGATCGTCAACAACGTTCACCACCGCCGCTTCCCGCTCGTGGACGAGGAGCGTGGCGTCGTCTGGGCCAATTGCACGTTCGACATGGACGGCACCGTCACCCAGATCAAGTTGGCAACGACGGGCGAGATTGCGGACATGAGCGGCTTCGCCGGCCGTGCGTCGAGCATCCACGTGACCGAGGCGTTCCGGATCGAGAACGGACTGATCCGCCGCGTCGAGATGATCGGCACGAGCGTGCCGTATCACTTCAACTCGACGTGGGGGCCGGTGTTAAGCGGGAAATGACCGGTTCACGAGACGTTCAGAATGAACCTTTGAACAGGACCTGCTGAACTTATTGAACCTCGTGAACTGCGTGAACCCGCGAGGTTCAATCCGTCACCGGCTTCAACACCGGGCTCTGATCCGCGAACTGCTGGATGATCGAGAGCAGGCCCATGTACAGGAAACCGACCTGGAACAGCACCAGGAACGGAATAGTTCCGTAGATGCCGTTGGCGAGCGCGTAAAACACGGTGGCGGTGAAGTAGAGGCCGAGTGCGACCTCGATCATCGGCTGGACCAGGAAGCTCTGACGGTATTTCTTCCCGATCCACTCGTCCCCGCGCCCCTCAATCCGGTACTTCGGCGTGCGGGCGAACTCGCTCTGCTGGTTGAAGAGCGCCTCGAACACCGCGCGGGTGTTGTTGACGGTGAGGCCGATACCGATCGACATCAGGAACGGCAGGTACTTCAGCCTGGTCACCCAGTCTTTGTGCAGCTCGCGCTGGCAGACCATGTAGAAATTCGCCACTGACGCCGTGGCCGCGAAGAAGAGCGGCACGTCGATCAGCAGCATTTCGTACCACCCCATGTTGTAGCGGATCGCCATCGACGGCCCGAGCAGGACCGACAGCACGCACATGAGCGGGTAGTTGAAGTTCGCCGTGAGGTGGAAAAACGCTTCCGCCTTCACGCCCAGCGGCACCTTCGCGCGCAGGATCTGCGGCAGCAGCTTGCGGCAGGTCTGAATCGAACCCTTCGCCCAGCGATGCTGCTGCGACTTGAACGAGTTCATCTCCACCGGCACTTCCGCGGGAGCGATCAGGTCGGGAAGGAAGATGAACTTCCAGCCGCGCAGCTGCGCACGGTAGCTGAGGTCGAGATCCTCAGTCAGCGTGTCGTGCTGCCAACCACCGGCGTCGGCAATCGCAGCGCGCCGCCAGATGCCTGCGGTGCCGTTGAAATTGAAAAACAGACCCGCGCGATTGCGCCCACCGTGCTCGAGCACGAAGTGGCCGTCGAGCATGATCGACTGGATCTTCGTGAGCAGCGAGTAATCCTGATTGATGTGTCCCCATCGCGCCTGTACCATCGCGATGCGATCGTCGCCGAAATACGGAACCGTCTTCTCGAGGAAGTCGGGCGACGGCATGAAGTCGGCATCGAAGATGGCGATGAAGTCACCTTTGGCCACGTGCATCGCCGCGTCGAGCGCTCCGGCCTTGTAGCCGGTGCGGTCGGTGCGATGAATGTAGGTGATGTCGATGCCGGCCGCGGCATTGCGCATCACCGCCCGCTCCGCCACATTCTGCGTTTCGTCGGTGGAGTCGTCCAGGACCTGGATCTCGAGCAGCTCGCGCGGGTATTGAAGCTGACAGACGGCATCGATGAGCCGATCCGCCACATACATCTCGTTGTAGATCGGAAGCTGGACCGTGACCTTCGGCAGCCGATCCATGCCTGCAGGCGCCGGATGACGACCCTTGTTCTTCATGTACAGGTAGACCAGGTAATACCGGTGCCACCCGTAGACCGCCAGAATGACGAGGACGAAAAAATAGGTCGCGAGAACGAGCGTTTCGCCGGGCGTCATGTGTGAGATTGTGCGGTCAGCACAAAGACGGATTATATGCGATATGAACCATGAGGACCTGCAGCGGCTGCTGACTGACGTCAAGGGCGGAGCGCTCGAAACGCAGCACGCGGCGGAGCGAATTCTCGAGGCACTGCGCGCTGCCCCGTTCGAAGACCTGGGCTTTGCACGGGTCGACACACATCGTGAGGTTCGGCAGGGCTTCCCGGAGGTGATCCTCGGCCTCGGAAAGGCCCCGGCTCAGATTGCTGCCATCGCCGAGCGCATCATCGCGCGGGGACAGACGCTGCTGGTCAGCCGCGCCACCCGCGACGCGTTCGATGCCGTGCGCACGATTGCACCCGCATGCGAGTACCACGAGCACGCTCGCATGATCACGCTCAAGCAGGCCGCCGTTCCGAAAGGTGTCGGCACCGTCCTCGTCGCGTGCGCAGGCACGTCCGATTTACCCATCGCAGAGGAGGCGGCCATCACCGCGGACGTGATGGGTAATGCGGTGGACCGTCTTTACGACGTCGGCGTCGCAGGGATCCATCGGTTGTTGCAGGAGCGCACGCGGCTCGAATCCGCGCGCGTCGTGATCGTCGTCGCGGGAATGGAAGGCGCCCTGCCGAGCGTGATCGCGGGATTGATTCAGACGCCGGTGATTGCGGTGCCGACCAGTGTCGGCTATGGCGCAAGCTTCGGTGGACTCGCCGCGTTGCTCGGCATGCTGAACAGCTGCGCGAACGGCGTGGCGGTGGTGAATATCGACAACGGCTTCGGCGCGGCATGCATGGCCAGCGCGATCAATCATCTCTAAACCACGCAGACCACGAAAGTAAGCAACCTGGCCCAGACCGCGACCGTCTACTCTGCGACGATCGATCTCGCCGACATGGATCGCAGCGTCTACGAGACGCTGGATCTGCGCGTCGCGCGACACCCGTCGGAGACCGCCGAGTACATGCTGGTCCGCATTCTTGCCTACTGCCTGGAGTATCAGGAGGGGATCGCGCTGACTGAAGGCGTGTCGTCGGGCGACGAGCCGGCGCTCGTCGTCCGCGACCTGACCGGCAGGATCACCGCCTGGATCGAGGTCGGGATGCCCGACGCAGAGCGGCTACATCGCGGCAGCAAGCGTGCCGATCGCGTGGCCGTCTACACGCATCGAGACGTGCGCCAGTTGATTGGCAACCTGGAGGGGCAGCGTATCCATCGATCACAGGACATCCCGATCCGCGCCTTCGATCGGACCCTCGTCGAGGAGATCGCCGCCCACCTCGCTCGCCGGATTTCCATGTCGATCTCGGTGAGCGGCGGCGAGCTGTTCATCGGGCTGGGCGAGCGGTCGTGGACCGTGCCGCTCGTCGAGCATCGTCTCAGTCCTCACTGACCTCGGATTGAGAGGTCTCCCTGTGTGATCGGACGATCTGCAATGTGTGCCGCGACGCAGGGCAAAGGCATTGTGGAGCGAATGAGTGACACGAGATCAATGCCCTCATCCCGCTTATCGCTGTCCTGAATGGACATTCGAAAAGCGGCCGTCCCCTGGCGGTTGCCAGGATGATTCGAACCATCGAACGAATCGATCGTGCCAGAGAACAAGACGGTACTGGCCGAGCGACGGTAGTAGCAATGGACGGTCCCTCTGAAGCTGACACCGTCGTGGTTGCGAACGATGATTTCTCCGCGCCCCTCCCGTGCCCGCACGCTGAAGGTGGCGGCCGCGTCGACCCCGAGAACGGTTCGCCATTCAATCGAACCGGACGCCCCCTCAGGAGCAGAACCCTGCGCACGCGCGTGGTGGGGAGCCGCAGTCATCAGTCCGAATCCGACCAGAAAGGATGCGACCAGCCCCCTCATCATTCACGCTCCGGTATTCCATCTCGGACGCCGGCCGCTTCTACCACTCGTTCCGAGTCGGCGTGTGCGAGAACGTCTCGCCTCAGTTTAGTACCCGTTTTCAGAGACCGCGGCGCTAGAATCGAGCCGCGCTCGTCAGGCCGCGCCCAGGCGGTCCGACGAATAACCGTTCGAGGCGGCCGATGAGATCACCACGCGTCATAGTCATCGTGCTTGCGCTTGCGTCAGCGACTCCAGCGGCGGCACTGGCGCAGTGGCTCAATTACCCGACACCAGGTATTCCGCGGCTGCCTGACGGAAGGCCGAACCTCTCGGCACCCGCGCCGAGGACGCCGGACGGGAAGCCGGACTTGTCGGGCGTGTGGAGAGGCGCAGGTCCGATCTACCGATTCAACATCGCTCAGGATCTCGACACCAAGGATGTCCAGCCCTGGGCCGAAGCGCTCTTCCTCAAGCGCGTTCGGGAGTCACGAAAAGACAGTCCCCTGGCCAGGTGCATGCCGGTCAGTGTGCCCTTCCACAATTTCTTCAATCTGACGCGCGTCGTGCAGACACCGTCGTTGATGGTGATGCTGTATGAATCGCCAAACAGTCCGCATCGTACGATCTACACCGATGGGCGCGAGTTGCCGAAGGATCCGAATCCCGCGTTCCTCGGGTACTCAGTTGGCCGCTGGGACGGAGAGACGTTCGTGGTGACCAGTGCAGGTTTCAACGCGCTCGGATGGCTGGATAGTTCGGGCCATCCTCAGACCGAGTCGCTCCGTCTCACCGAACGCATGCGGCGGCGCGACTTTGGTCATTTGGACTTCGAGATCACCATCGACGATCCCACCGTGTTCACGAAGCCGTTCACGATCAAGGCGGAGCGTGTGCTGGCAGCGGACACAGACCTGCTCGAGGACTATTGCGAAAACGAGCGCAGTCGAGCCCATTTCTCCATCGACACCTCAATCAAAGTGAGCCCATCGGTAGCGGCCGCATACGCGGGGGTCTATGAGCTTGGGCCGGGCCGCGAGATCACGGTCAGCGCGGTGGACGACCTCGTGTTCGTGCGCGGACTCAACGAGCCCAAGGTGCCGCTGATTCCCACCTCCGCGACCGTATTCATGTCCACCACGACGTCGGCCGGCTTCGAGTTCGTGAAAGACAAGCAGGGCACGGTGACCCACGTCATTATTCGCGGCATCGCAGACGAGCAGAAGGCGGTCCGGAAGAAGTAGCGTCGGCGGACGTGCTGCGAGATCTTGTCTCCGGCCTCGGTTTTCGTAAACCGATCGAGGGCAATCAGATGCAATTGCCGGCCGCCCTGTGCCGGTACCAACGTTGCGAGCCTGCGTTCTGTGGAACCGCAGCGACCGACCGAGCAGCTGTCTATCGATTGGGCAGCTAACGAGACGCCCGCCCAGAAACCGGCTCCGCCAGTCGCGGCCGTTGAAGCAGGACCGAAGGAAGCAGGGCGGAAGTCTGCTGGCCGATCGCCTGTCGTCCCGATTGTCACCACGGGCGCAATCGTAGGCGCGATGGCGATGCTGGCTTTCGTGAGCGTTCGCCCGGAGCCACGAATCGCGGCGCCGCCCGCCACCGCCACCGCCATCGCCCCGGCACCTGCACCTGCCTACGTCGAAACCATTCCTCCGCCGACCTGGACGGGCGGGCCACGAGCCAGCTGGTTACGCGACGGCTCGAAGACGATCACCTTCCAACTGGCGGCCACACGCGACCTGTCGGTCTGGATGAACAAGGCGCGGCCCGCTCTCGCGGCCCGTTGCCTGTATCACGCGATCGAAGTCTTCGTGGTGCTCGACACGTCCGCCAGCTTCGAACACGACGCCGATCGGCGCACGGTCCGCGTGCAGTGGGACGACGAGCCTGCGAGCGTTCAGCAGTGGGGAGTCTCGGAAAGCGGTCGGGAACTCTTTGCTCCGGATGGAAAGGCTTTCATGGAGCGACTGACAACCTCCCGCCGGCTGCAGTTCGGCTTTACCCCGTTCAACGCTGAACCGGTGACGGCCGAGTTTGCCGTGCAGGGATTCGATCGCCTCGCCGGCCTGGTGACGAGCACCTGCAAATAGGCCGGAACCCCGGCGCCACGTCCCGTCCTCCCCCTCCACCTCTTTTCGATCCAGCGTTTTCGGACTTTGTATACTGACAAGTCACCGCTCCGCCACTTCCTCGCACAGACATAGCAATGTACGCAGGCGCTCTCCGGGCCCTTGAATTCGATCGGATCGTCGCAGTCGTCGCCGGGCTGTCCGTCACGCCAACCGGACATGATCGGCTCGCCGAGCTCGAACCGTTGATCAACGCCTCGGCTGTCGCGCAGGCGCAGCGGGCGACCACGGAGGGGACGCGGTTCCTCGCCGACCATCCGGGCTTCCCTCTCCGCGCACCGTCGGACCTCGACGCGATCATCACGGCGTTGGGAGTTGAAGGACGTGCGCTGGAGCCGTTGCGGCTCGTTGGCCTGGCGGACTATCTCGAATCGATCGAGCAGACGCGAGCCGCGGTCCGCGGTGTCGCGCCGTCGTTTCCGTTGCTGACGGCGCTGGTCGACACCATTGCCTCGTTCAGGACCGAGATCGCCGACGTGCGACGCAAGATCGAGCCATCAGGTGAGGTCGCTGACAACGCCAGCCCGGCACTCGCGTCCATTCGTGAACGTCTGCGCAGGCAGAAATCGCGACTGCGATCCACGCTCGACTCGTTCCTGCGAGGACGGGAGACGTCGAAGTACCTGCAGGAGCAGGTCGTCACCGACCGCAACGGCCGGCACGTCCTCATGGTGCGTGCCGAACATCGCGGCGCGATTCCCGGCATCGTCCACGGCGGCTCCGCCAGCGGCGCGAGCCTCTTCGTCGAGCCGATGGAGACGGTGGAGATCAACAACGACATCGTCGAGCTCGAGGAACAGGAGGCCGAAGAGGTCCGGCGAATTCTGCTGGAACTGACCGACGAATTCAGGGACCGCCCCGACGATCTGACTCGCACGCTCAGGGTAGCCACGGAGCTGGACGTCATCCAGGCACGCGCACGGTTTTCGCTGATGACCGACGCGGTGGAGCCGGTCATCGCCGCTGACGGAAGCTTCGAGCTTCGTGGCGCGCGGCATCCCTTGCTGATGAGGAGGGTGAACGAGCGCCTGGAGGACGGTCGCGAGGACGGTGGGATCGACCCAGTGCCGGTCGACATCCTGCTCACGCCTCCCACACGCGTCCTGGTGATCACCGGACCGAACACCGGAGGAAAGACTGTCGCCCTCAAAACGGCTGGACTGCTTGCCTTGATGGCACAGTCCGGCCTGCACATTCCCGCCGACACGGGATCGAAGCTGCCGGTTTTCGGGTCCGTGTTCGCGGACATCGGCGACGAGCAGTCGATTTCCGCGAGCCTCAGTA
>Ga0207701_10002747_pt1 | contig 18182 bp, 16 predicted proteins | sample KBSSwiSSwithPhiX_FD_184294 | JGI IMG/M metagenome (GOLD analysis project Ga0207701, IMG submission 184294) | Switchgrass rhizosphere bulk soil microbial communities from Kellogg Biological Station, Michigan, USA, with PhiX - S5 (SPAdes) (version 2) | ecosystem: Environmental > Terrestrial >... | reverse complement strand
TGGGGATGGTCACCGACACCACTCCGACTGCTTCGAACGGCGGCTCCGGGGAGACATCCGCCGCACGACCCGTAGTTCCCAGCGTTCCGACAGGAACGAGCGCGTAGCCGTCCGGAATGAGCCGTCGGCCGGCATCGGTTGGCGGGACATAAAGCGGATCGCCGGCGCGAGTGAGGCCCAGACGATCGTCCGCCTGCCTGGCGTACGGCCGCATCAGGAGGCCGCCGACCGGCACATAAACAACACTGTAAGGCTGAAGCGTGGCGTCCTCGTAAAGAGGCACGTTGTCGTACACGCCGGTGCGGACCATCACCTTGCCGTCGAAGAACGCAACGGGGCCAGCCGGTTCGTAGAACGCTCCCGCATAAAAGATGGGATCGCGGCTCAGCTGCCACGGAGCGCTGGCCGCGGTGACGATGGGCGGCGGCGTCTCGGTCCCAAAGACCTGTGCGGTTCCAACTCCAGAGAACCAGGAGGACGAGAGCAGCAGGGCGACGGTGATGGCGGCACGCATGGAAACCTCCGTTCGCACGATGAACAACCCTTGTGCCAGTACGCGTCTACAATCGATCGCAACGCACATGGCGAACCTTGCCGATGTGCTCGCGCGCGAAACCCGCGAGGGCGAGCTTTACGAAACACTGCCCGACGGTCGCCTCCGCTGCACGGCGTGCGGCCACTGCTGTCCCCTTCCGCGCGGCGCCGTCGGCGTGTGCAAGGTCCGCTTCAACCGCGACGGCAGGCTGCTGGTGCCGTGGGGCTACGTCGGCGGCGTGCAATGCGATCCGATCGAGAAGAAGCCGTTCTTCCATGCCTATCCCGGCGCACTTGCCTACAGCTTCGGCATGCTGGGTTGCGACCTGCACTGCGGCTACTGCCAGAACTGGGTGACGTCGCAAGCGGTACGCGATCCGGCCGCGGTCGCGCCGCCGATGCACGCCTCGCCCGAACTGCTCGTGGCCGACGCGATGCGTCAAAAAGCGAAGGTGCTGGTCAGCACCTACAACGAACCACTGATTACCAGCGAATGGGCCGTCGCGATCTTCAAGGAAGCGAAGGCCGCGGGCCTGGTCACCGGATTTGTCTCGAACGGGAACGGCACGCCGCAGGTTCTCGAGTACCTGCGGCCGTGGGTCGACCTCTACAAGGTCGATCTCAAGAGCTTCGACGATCGCCACTACCACGAGCTCGGCGGCCGGCTGCAGCCGATTCTCGACACCATCCGCCGGCTCCACGCGATGGAGATCTGGCTGGAAATTGTGACGCTGCTCATCCCAGGATTCAACGATTCTCCGGATGAACTTAAAGGGCTCACGTCTTTCATTGCGGACGTCTCGCCGGATATCCCGTGGCATGTCACCGCGTTTCACGGCGACTACAAGATGACTGAGCCGGAGAACACCACCGCCGACATGCTGCTGCGTGCAGCCGAGATTGGCCGTGAGTCGGGACTGAGGTTTGTCTACCCGGGAAACCTGCCCGGGCAGGTCGGCGACGCTGAGGACACTCACTGTCCGGGCTGTGGCGAGACGCTCATCGAGCGGTTCGGCTACCACGTCCGCCGCTACCGCATTACGCCAGAAGGAACCTGCCCGGCGTGCGCGGCACCGGTGCCAGGGCGGTGGAGCCGCGGGTTCGAAGGCCAGATTGCCACGAGCCCCTTCATACCCGGCTCCCGCTCGCGCCTGCTGACACTGGGGCGCTGAGGGCGGTCGGGTCTGAGGACCCGTCGCCGCGACGTGCCGCCCGACCCCCAGCATGTACAATCGATAGCCTCAATGGTCCTCGACCAGCTCGAACGTCCTCTGCGCAACCTCCGCCTGTCGGTCACCGACCGGTGCAACCTCCGCTGCCAGTACTGCATGCCGGAGATGGAATACGTCTGGCTGCCTCGGGAGGACATGCTCCACTTCGAGGAGATCAGCCGGCTGGCCGACGTGTTCATGAGCCTCGGCGTCAATCACATCAGGCTGACCGGCGGCGAGCCGCTGCTTCGCCGCGACCTGCCGACGCTGGTCGACATGATCGCCAGCAAGGAAGGCCTGAACGACCTCGCGCTGACCACCAATGGCATCCTCCTGGCCGATCAGATCGACGCGCTGAAAGCCGCCGGCCTCCGGCGTGTCACGGTGTCGCTCGACACGCTGCGCCCCGATCGGTTTGTCAAGCTGGCGCGCTTCGATGAACTGACCAGGGTGCTCCGCGGGATCGATGCGGCCAATCGCGCATTCGGCCGGCTCAAGATCGACACCGTCGTCATGCGTGGCGTCAATGACGATGAACTGGTCGAGCTGATCGAATTCGGCAAACGGGTGAATGCCGAGGTGCGGTTCATCGAGTACATGGACGTGGGAGGCGCCACCGCCTGGTCCTGGGACGCTGTGCTGCCCCGGAAGGAAATGCTGGAGCGGATCGCCGCGCACTACGGCAAGGTCGAGCCGATCGTCGAGCACTCGGCGGCGCCAGCCGACCGCTATCGCCTGCCGGACGACGCGGTGTTCGGCATCATTTCGTCAACGACCGAACCGTTCTGCGCGCTATGCGATCGCAGCCGGCTGACCGCTGACGGCATGTGGTACCTCTGCCTCTACGCGACGCAAGGCATCGACCTGCGCGCCGCGCTTCGTGGTGGCGCCACGATCGACGAACTGAAGGCGCTGATCAGGTCCTCCTGGCAGGCGCGCGCTGACCGGGGCGCTGAAGCGCGCCTCGCTCTCGGCGAGCGCCGGGCGTTTGTCCCGCTCTCGACGCTCAAGCGGAACCCCCACCTGGAGATGCACACGCGAGGGGGATAAGCCGCACCTCCCCCGCGTCACCTCACCCGGACCTTCAGTGCACGACTGGTGAACCGCAGAATCGGGCGAACGCGGACTGGAGATCGGCTGCGATCTCGAGTGGGCCCCGCCCTTCAATCTGGTGCCGTTCCATCATGTAGACGAGCTTTCCGTCCTGAAGCATCGCGATGGACGGCGACGAGGGGCGAACACCGCTGAAGTATTCGCGGGCGCGATCGGTCGCCTCGACGTCAAAGCCGGCAAAGACGCTGGTCAGCCTGTCGGGACGGGCTCCGCTGCGAAGCGCGAGGGCGAGACCCGGCCGGGCCTTGCCGGCTGCGCACCCGCAAACCGAGTTGACGACGACCAGGAGGGTTCCGGTCGTCCCGGTCACGGCGGCGTCAACTGCCTCGGGAGTCCGAAGTTCCTCAAAGCCGAGATCGGTCAATTCAGCCCGCATCGGTGCAACGAAAAAGTCTGGATAAGCCATGACGGAATCTTAGCAGCCTCAGGTCGACGCGCGAAAACCGATGAGGCAACATCGTTCGTGCTCGCAGCCGGACCGTTGAAGGTGCGAACATGGCGTTCCGCTCGCTCGAGAAACTGCTGATGAGTTCGGCATGGGGTTTGATGACAGCGCGGCCATGAAGTTACCGGGCCATGTCCTCATCGTTGACGACGATGCGGATACACGCGAAATGCTCGTGACGCTGCTCGGCGGCGAGGGCTTTCACGTGGTCGCGGCCGAGGATGGTCTCGAGGGGCTGCATCTGCTCCGCACGGTGCGGCACCGCCAGCCCGACACGCCGTGCCTGGTCCTGCTCGACCTTCGCATGCCGCGGATGAGCGGCAACGAGTTCAGACGCGCGCAACTGGCTGATCCGGTGGTCTCCGGCGTTCCGGTTGCGGTGATGTCGGGCGCGGTGGATGCCGCAGAGTCTTCGCGCGCGCTTGGCGCTGTTGCAACGCTGGCCAAGCCGCTCGATTTCGACTTTTTGCTCCAGGTAGTCCGGCAGTACTGCACCATCCAGCCACAGCCATAAGGCCGGTTGTAGAAACTTCATAGTGCGTTCGCATTTGCTGCGATGCGCCTTGCCGGGTGACGCCGCACCCGGCGAATTCTCGCTGCAACCAGCCAATTATTGGCCTGCTTCACGCGCGGCGCACTCCGGCATACCAGTTGCTCAAGCACGCTGCATCCATTCGGAACAGGCTCGCGCATGAGTGTAACCAACCTATCACTGGACGACGCGTTCGATCGGTTGCAGCGGCTGCTGCTGGAAATGCGGGCCGGCGATGAACTAGCGTTGCGCGATGCGTCACGCCTGAGTGGGCTCGCCGAGCCCACGTGCCGCACAGTCCTCGAGGGGTTGTCGAAGGCGGGCCTTATGAGTCCCTCGGGAGATGACCGGTTCGTCCGGGTCACGACTGTGTGATGGACTTGACTTGTCGATCCGCATCGCCATGACGATCGCCATAGAGGACTGGGTCATTTGCTAATCGCTGATTGCTAATTGCTAATCGGGCTCTGGGCGCGGCGGCGGGTGCTCGCCTTTTGTAAGGCCTGACGCCCGCAGCAGTTCCCCCACGTCTGCCAGCACTGCCGGATCCTCGATGGTGGCCGGCATCGAATATTCGAGTCCGTCGGCGATCTTCTTCATCGTCCCGCGAAGGATCTTGCCGGACCGCGTCTTTGGGAGCGCCTTCACCACCAGCGCAGTCTTGAAGCACGTGAACGCCCCGATCGTCGTGCGCACCCGGTCGACCAGTTCGGCGGCGATGTCCTCGTGGCGCCTGTTCACTCCCGCTTTCAGAACCACGAAACCGAGAGGCACCTCGCCTTTCAGGTCGTCCGCCGCGCCAATAACCGCGCATTCGGCTACGTCGGGATGCCCCGCAAGCACTTCCTCGATGCCGCCCGTTGACAACCGGTGCCCGGCGACGTTGATGATGTCGTCGACGCGGCTCATCACGTAAAAGTAGCCGTCGGCATCACAGTAGCCGGCATCGCCGGTCAGGTAGTAGCCGGCAAAGCGGTTCAGGTACGACTTCTCGAAGCCTGCATCGTTGTGCCACAACGTCGGCAGGGTTCCGGGTGGCAACGGCAGGCGGATGACGATGTTGCCGATTTCACCGGCGGCCACTTCGCGCCCATCGTCACCAAGCACGCGAATGTCGTATCCGGGCACCGGCCTGGTCGGCGATCCGGGTTTCACCGGCTCGAGTGCGATTCCCGCGCAGTTGGCGATGGCCGGCCAGCCGAGTTCGGTCTGCCACCAGTGATCCAGGACCGGTATGCCGAGCTGCGAGGCGGCCCAGTTCAGCGTGTCCGGATCGCAACGTTCGCCAGCGAGAAACAGCAGACGCAGGCGCGACAAATCGTGCTCGCGCATGCGCGCGCCTGAAGGGTCCTCTCGCTTGATGGCGCGGAAGGCCGTCGGCGCCGTGAACAGGACGTTGACGCCGTGCTGTTCGCAGACGCGCCAGAACGCACCGGCGTCGGGCGTGCCCACCGGTTTGCCCTCGTAGAGGATCGTTGTTGCCCCATGCAGCAGCGGACCGTAGACGATGAATCCGTGGCCAACGGTCCAGCCAATGTCGGACGCAGCCCAGAACACCTCGCCCGCGCCGACGCTGAACACGTGCTGCATGGCCCACTTCAGTGCGACGGCGTGTCCACCGTTGTCCCGCACGACACCCTTCGGCACACCGGTCGTTCCCGACGTGTAGTGGATGTAGAGCGGCGCAGTGGCCTCGACCGGGACGCACTCGACCGCGACGGCGTCACTCACGAATTCGACCCAGTCGATGTCGCGCCCTTCCACGAGCGTCGCCTGCGCCTGCGGGCGCTGCGCCACGACACAGATGCCCGGCTTGTGCGTGGCCAGGTCGATCGCGGCGTCGAGCAACGGCTTGTACGGGATGACGCGCGCGGCCTCGATCCCGCAGGACGCGGTCATGATCATGCGGGGCTTCGCATCGTCGATGCGGGTGGCGAGCTCTTTCGACGCAAACCCGCCAAAGACGACCGAGTGGACGGCGCCAAGGCGCGCGCACGCGAGCATCGCGAACACCGCTTCGGGCATTCCTGGCATGTAGATGAGGACCCGGTCGCCCTCGCGAAGGCCGTGCGCGTGGAGCGCTCCGGCAAGCGTGGCCACCTCGCGGAGCAGGTCGTCGTAGGTGTACGAACGAACGGTGCCTGTGACAGGGCTGTCGTAGATCAGCGCGGTCTGCCTGCCGCGTCCGCGTGCAACGTGACGGTCGACGGCGTTGTAGCAGGTGTTCAGGACACCGCCAGTGAACCAGCGACAAAACGGCGGACGGGAGTCGTCGAGCACGCGATCCCAGCGGTGGAACCAGGTAATCGCCTCTGCCGCCTCCGCCCAGAAGGCTGCCGGGTCCTGGAGCGAACGCGCATGTGCTGCCTGATACTCCGTTGATTCGGCTGACATCACATCCTCACCTGCTGAACGAGTCGACGTGTCGCGTCGCGCAGTGGCCCAGGCGGTCCAGGAAGCACAGCCGCCTCCGATCCGGAGCCGCTCAGGATCGGAGCGCCGTGAGCAACCTGGTGACCGTCGCCTGCGCGTCGCCGAACAACATCAGCGTGTTGTCTTCGTAGCAGAGCGGGTTGTCGACGCCTGCGTAGCCTGCCGCCATCCCACGCTTCAGCATGACAACCCGTCCGGCCTTCCATGCCTCGAGCACCGGCATTCCGTAGATCGGACTCCCGGAATCGGTCTGCGCGCTCGGGTTCACGATGTCGTTGGCGCCAATCACCAGGACGGTGTCCGTATTGGAAAAGTCGCCGTTGATCTCCTCCATCTCGTGCACGATGTCGTACGGAACATCGGCCTCGGCCAGCAAGACGTTCATGTGGCCAGGCAGCCGGCCCGCCACAGGGTGGATGGCGTATCGCGTCTTGACGCCGCGCCTGGTCAGCTCGTTCGTCAGGTCCCGAACCGCGTGCTGCGCGCGCGCCACGGCCATTCCGTAGCCGGGCACGACGATGACCGAGTGAGAGGCTCGAAGCAGTTCGTTGACCTGCTCGACCGTCGCTTCCGTGATCTTGCCGGTCACCGCGGCCGCGCCAGAGGGCTTCGCTCCGGCCTCAGCGCCGAACCCTCCAAAGACGACGTTCCAGATGGACCGGTTCATCGCCTGGCACATGATGTACGAGAGGATGGCGCCTGACGACCCGACCAGCGCACCGGTGATGATCAGCAGGTCGTTCGAAAGCATGAACCCTGCGGCCGAGGCTGCCCAACCCGAATAGGAGTTCAGGAGCGAGACGACCACAGGCATGTCGCCGCCGCCGATCGCCATCACGAGGTGGACACCAATGAGCCCGGCGATGGCCGTCATGGCGCCAAGCGGCACAAGGCCCTCTGTGGCTTCGGCACGCACGAACATGACTGCGAGCACGGTCATCAGCCCGAGCGCGACCGCATTCAGGGCATGACGGCCCGGGATCAGCATCGGGCGGCTGCCGATCGTGCCGCGCAGCTTCAGGAACGCCACGATCGAACCCGTGAACGTGACTGCGCCGACGAGCACGCCGACGTAGATCTCACCGAGGTGTACGGCGTGCCCAGGCGCGGAACTGGAGACGGCGCGGCTCAGGTCAGCCAGTTCTCCGTTTGCACCAGCCGCAGGCGCGAGGTAGTTCGCGAACCCGACGAGCACGGCGGCAAGGCCGACGAAGCTGTGGAGCACGGCAACGAGCTCGGGCATGGCCGTCATCGCGACGCGGGATGCGAGCACGGCACCGACCGCGCAGCCGATCGCGATGACCAGGCCAAGTAGTCCGAGGACGCTGCCGGATGCGGCCACCGGACGCGGCGCAAGGAGCAGCGTGGCAAGCGTTGCCGCCACGGCGAGAGCCATGCCGATGACGCCCCAGACGTTCCCCTGGCGGGCGGTCTGCTGGGACGAGAGACCACGCAGGCTGAGGATGAAAAGGATGCTCGCCGCAAGCCAGGCGAGTGCGATGGCCGGTTGAGTGGTGGCGATCATGATGGCCACCTACTTCCGGAACATTCGCAGCATGCGCTGCGTCACGAGGAATCCGCCAGCCACGTTGATCGTGGCTACCAGCACGGCGACGGCGCCGAGCATGGCCGCCGGGCCGAGGGACCCGCCAGCCATCACGAGCATGCCACCGACCAGGATGATGCCGCTGATGGCATTGGTGACGCTCATCAGCGGTGTGTGCAGCGCGGGCGTCACGTTCCAGATGACATGCCATCCGACGATGCATGCGAGCAGGAAGATCGTGAGATGGCCGAGAAACTCCGGCGGCGCCATGATGGCTGCCGCCGCGAGAAGGGCCGCTGCGGACGCGCCAATCACCGCCGTGAGCCGGCCCGAGGACCGAGAGGCAGCGGCTGCCGCGCGTGCCGCCGCCTGTGCCTTCACGTCCGGTTGCGGTGCGCCTGCCCGCGGAGTTGGCCGGCTCGGAGGTGGCCACGTGAGCTCACCGCCGTTCAGCACGAGCGCTCCCCGCTCGACCTCGTCGTTCATGTCGACGCGCACCTGCCCGTCCTCGATGAACTCCGAAACGAGATTCGCGATCGTCGTGGCGTAAAGTTCGCTCGACTGGGGCGCCATGCGGCTCGCCAGGTCGGTGATGCCCACGATGGTGACGCCGAACTTCTCGACAACCCGCCCGCGTTCGGTCAGCGCACAGTTGCCGCCCTGCTCCGCGGCGAGATCGACGATCACCCCGCCTTGCGGCATCGCCACCACGGCACCCGACGTGATGAGCTGCGGTGCCGGTTTTCCGGGAATGAGCGCGGTCGTGATGACGATGTCGCACTCCTCGGCGTGCCGGGCGAGCAGCGTCTGCTCGGCGAGGAGAAACGCGTCGCTCATCTCCTTCGCGTAGCCCCCCTCGCCTTCGCCGCTCTCCTTGAATTCGAGTTCCACGAATTGCGCGCCGAGGCTCTCCACCTGCTCGCGTGACGCGGCTCGCGTATCGAAGGCGCGCACCTGCGCACCGAGGGCCTTGGCCGCCGCGATCGCGGCCAGACCGGCGACGCCGGCGCCGACGATGAGGACCTTCGCCGGAGCCACCTTCCCGGCCGCGGTCATCTGTCCCGGCATGAAGCGCCCGAAGTGCGTGGTGGCCTCGACCACGGCGCGATATCCGGCGATGTTGGCCATCGCACTGAGCGCGTCCATCTTCTGGGCTCGCGTGATGCGGGGCACGCAGTCCATCGCGAAGACTGTGGCGGCGCGCGCGGTGAGTTTGTCGAGCAGTTCCTTGTTCTGGGCCGGCCAGATGAAGCCCACGAGCACGGCCCCCTTCTTCAGCAGGAGCGGCTCGTCGTAGTCGGTGCCCGCAATCGCCATAGGCGGCCGGACTTTGATGACGAGGTCCGAGTTGGCCCAGACCTTCGCAGCCTCCGCGCAGACGCTCGCGCCGGCCTGCTGGTAGTCCGCGTCGCTGAAGCCGGCGTTGCGGCCGGCGCCGGCTTCGATTTGCACGTCGAGCCCCATCTTCCTGAAGCGAGCGACCGTGCTGGGTGTGGCGGCGACGCGCCGCTCGTCGGGGTGGATTTCCTTGGGGATTCCAATGATCAAGGGCACGTGTGGTCTCGGCGCGCGGGGCGGCGTGGTGTCCGGTCTACCGGACGCTCTGACAGGTGGTGGATGACATTCGCGTGACCGCGAAGGGCTGCGGGCGGGACAATCATAGCCTCACACTGCAGCGGGGAAACCCGGGCCGAGCACCAACCCGGCGGACTGCCACGAAGTGGAATTCCACGCCCTGGTCGGAAATTGCAGTTTTGGCGCGGTCCTTCGTCCGCTGAATAGCAGACTTTTATCTACGCCTCGACGACTCGGGTCGGATCTCACCAGCTCAACCCCTGTTGGATATTGCTACGGCACCGTTCAGCAGCAATGCGCAGTCTAATGACTTTGTCGTCCTTCTGCCGCGATAGAACCATATTCGTAACCCGCGGCGTGAAGGCCCCGGCTGGCAACCAGATTGCTCAGCCACAGAGTGGAGGAGAGAACCCGCTATGGATGCCGACCTCGTTCGACGCCAGGCGCTTTACGAACTGCTTGCCGAACCCGATCCGCCAGACCTGCACCGCGGGTACGTGCGGCGCCTGGAAGGCAAACCTGACCGTCACGCGCAACTGCCGCTGCTCGCCGCGAAATTCGTGCAGGCACGCCTGCTCGAAATCAGGGAGAGAGCGCCACTGGCCGAAGAAGCGCAGGCGCACTGACGCCGTCGCCTTCAACGCACAGCGCAGGGCCAAAGGCATCGCCGCCGCTCAATGTGTGCGGCATGCCTTTGCCTCCGTGCCTCCTCGGTCGCTGATCTCGAGTCCGCTTCCTGGCCGTCATCATCCGAGTACGGCATCAGCCTCGGCCTGGCCGACAGCTTTGTCGGTATCCGTGGACATCAGCAGGAACATTCCTGCCACAAGCAGGACGATTAACGACAGGATTGCCTGCCGGTAGGAACCGGTTGCGCCTGCCACGATTCCAAAAATCAGCGGACCGATCCACGAGGTTCCCCGCTCGGAAATCTCGTAGAGGCCGAAGAACGCCGCTTCCCTGCCCCGCGGGATCATCAGCGAGAACAGGGAACGCGACAGCGCCTGCGATCCGCCGAGTACGAACCCGACCGCGGCTCCCATCCCCCAGGCCTGCGCTTCGGTCTCGAGCCACCCGTACGCATACACGACGATGCCAACCCAGATGATCACGGAGACGATGATGGCGCGCTTTGCTCCGATGACCCTGGCAATCCGTTCGAAGATGAGCGCGCCGGCGAAGGCGACTGCCTGGATCATCAGGACCAGGCCAATCAGGAACGCGTCGTTCACCGGCTTTCCCTTCGCCACAAACAGTTCCTGCGCCAGCACGACGGACGCGATGCTGATGACGGTCTGAATTCCGTCGTTGTAGAGCATGTAGGCGAGCAGGTAGCGGAGCGTTTGCGGCAACCGCCGAAGTTCGCGCAACGTTCCGCCAATCCCGATCAGGCCCGCCAGCAACAGCGATCCGCCAGGGTGCGGACGTGCGTGCCTGCGTCGCTTCAATCGCGAGAACGCGAACAGCGCGAAACCGCCCCACCATGCGCCGGCGGACAGCATGGAGAGCCGGACCGCGAGACCCTGGCCGATCCCGAATGACGCGCGAAACGTGATGAACAGAAGATTGAGCGCCAGGAGAAGACCCCCGCCTGCGTAGCCGAGTGCGTATCCGCGGCTCGACACCTCGTCGCGGCGGTCCGGTGTGGCGATCTCGTTGAGATACGCGTTGTACAGCACGAGCGTGCCGCCGAAGCTCAGGTTCGCGACGATGAACAGCACGCCACCAATGACGTACAGCCGGCCGGTGACGAAGAACATCAGCGACGTGGCGGCCACGCCGACTGCGCAGAAGCCGGCCATGATCGGTTTCTTCAGCGTGGTGAAGTCCGCAATCGATCCGAGAAACGGGAGCAGAAATACCTGGAGCAGCACCGAGGCGGATACGCAAAACGGAAAGAGCGACTTCGCCGTGACCGCTCCAAGGGGCCCGAGCGACAGCACAACGCCGTTCTCCGACACGTCGCTCTGCGCAAGCGCAGTGAGGTAGGGTCCGGCCAGCACGGTCACCACCGTCGTCTGGAACGCGGAGTTCGCCCAGTCGTACATCATCCAGCCGAAGATTTCACGGCGATCGTTGGGCGGATGAAGTCCGTCGCGCATCAACGCGGATAGTGTAGTTCTACCTTCGGCTGGGCTTCATGCCGCTCTTCGCGATTGCCCCTTCCGCCTCCGCGCTCGAGAGAAACGCGATCAACCGCTTTGCTGCATCGACCTGGGAGGACCCGGAGACGACGGCGGCCGCGTAGGTCGTGACGTACTGCACCTCGGAGGGGATCGTTCCCACGAACAGTGTGCCCGGAATTGGAAGCACTTCGCTAACCTGCTGCAGCCCGATCTCTGCTTCGCCGCGTCCCACCGCTGCTGCTCCCGCCATCGTCGTTTTAGCTTTCATCTGGTCGGCGATCCCGAGCTTCTGGTAGAGGGTTGTGGTGAGATAGACCCCGCTGGTGCTGCTCGACACCGCAACCGACCGGGCGGCGAGCAGCACCTGCTTCAGGTTTTCTACGGTGCTGATGTCCGGCTTCGGCGCCCCAGCACGCACGACCATGCCGATGATCGAGCTGGCGAGGTCGACGTCACTGCCAGGCACGATCCGCTGCTCGGCGATCAGATCGCTCAGTCCTTCACGCGCCAGGATGACGACGTCTGCAGCCACACCGCGGCGAAGCTGACCGCCGATGGTGTTAGGGCCACTCCCGACTGAGCCGCCTGACGTCGTGGTCACCGTGATGCCGGTAGTTTTCTCGAACTGCGGCAGCAGTTCGCGGTACGCGGCGCTGAAACCGCCCGAGATGATGACGCGCACTTGAGCCGATGCGGTGGCTGGTGCGGCCAGCAGGCACAGAGCAACTGACAGTCGGATGAATGTCCGTCTCGTGAGTGCGCTCATGCGCGCTATAGTCGCTGCGCCCGCGGCGCCGATCAATCACTGATTCGGGAGAGGCCGACCGACCGTTAAGCGTGCGGTGCGCATGGGACAGCACCTCGGGTGTCAGAAAGTCACTCGTATTCCGGTGCTGATCTGACCCTGGCCCACCTTGGCCGACTCAGTCGTGCCCTCGAACGTCACGGAGCCAAAGCCCCAGCGCCCTGATGTTTGCCAGGAGAACTGCTTCGACAACGAGACGATGGCGTCGAGTTGAACGTTTCCGCCGACGGCGTCAGCGGTTTCGGTCCTCGTCGTTGCGCCCGTGAACGTCACGCTGTCGTAGGGATAGGTTTCCGTATAGGACAGCTGGTCCAGCAGATCCTGTGTCACCCAATAGAAGGACGGCCCTCCAGCCACAACCAGCCCGAACCGGGGACTCTGGTACGCGGTAAAGCCGATTTGCACGTGCGCGGCCGTCTCGGTGCCTGTCGAGTCGAAGCTCCCCTCCAGCGTCCGGGGTTGACCGTAAAAGATCGGATGGGGAATCTGTGCCGAGACGGTCGCTGCGCCCGAACTCGAACGCATGACAAATAGCCCTCCGAGTGTGAATCGCTGGGCGATGCCGGCACCGCCGCCGACCTCGAATCCCGGGAGGCTGGTGGCATATTTCGTCTTTCGCGTTTCCGGTTCGAGCAGGGTTGTTCGGGTGTCCTTCACCTCGATGCCTGGAGGCACCTGGAACATGACACCGCCGTACAAGAACGGACGCGGCTTCGGTGGCGGCCGCCTGGGCGGCGGTGCCTGCGCGCGGGTCTGCGGTAACGGGCTCCGTCCGCCTGGAGGCAAGGTTTGCGCCGCCGGCGGTTGTCTGGTATTGGGACCCGCTGCCACTGGTTCTGTCTGCGCGGCCAAGATGTACCCAATCTGGCGCACATCAGTGGACGATTCGACGATCACCCATCGTCCCTGGCGTCCACGCACGTCGAGGACCGTTCCGGCTTTTACGACTTCGATGATGCCACCAGTGCCGGTCGGAGTGCGCCAGATCGTCGCGCCTTCGACGACTACCCTGACGCTCTCGGCGAAGGCTGACCCCGCCGACAGAAGGAAACTGAGGGCGGCGACGACGACTCGAATTTGGCGACCGATCAAATTGTTCGTCATCAGTTCACCCCTACTGCCGTCCAGGCGTCGCGGACGGCGTTGTAGGGGGGACTGTTCGCGCCATAGAGATCAGTCGCTGCCTGGAGCGTGATCGCACGAGCGAGCGAGAAATTTGCGTTTCGCGGCATCAACTGCGCAAAAGCGCGGTAGAAGACCTTCTCGATCTGAGCGCGGTTCGCGGCGCCGACGCCCTGCACCCGGATGCTCGATGTGCGATTGACACCCCCTTCTATCGCCAGGTAGAAGGCCTGGTTCGATATTCCTGAATTGGTGTGGACGCCACCGTTGTCGGCATTGCCGATGTATCGCTTGCTGTAATGGTCGGGATCACCATACAGACCAGGGTCCGCCATCGAACGCAGGCCGCTCAGTGCGCTAGACGACGCCGCAGTGACGACGTCCTCCGCGAGCAGGTAGTCGGCCTTCATCGGACCAGTGCCGACCGGCTGGAAGAAGAACTCGACACTCGTTCCCATAATGTCGGAGAACGACTCGTTCAGCGCGCCGGACTCATTGGCGTATATCAGGTCGGACGTGAATTCCGTGACGCCGTGAGTGAGTTCGTGAGCGACGACGTCAAGACCACCCGATAAGTAGTTCCACCGCTGCGGTCCCACTCCAACCAGGTCGACAGCGTTGTCCAGTCCCTCGCCGTAGTACATGAGGCCGTCACCAAGATAAGCGGCCTGTGCCCAGTACTGTGTGATAAGGCTCGGCGGGGCCAGGGCGGCATCGGACCGTCGGACGACATGGGTGACGTTATCAATAGAAATGTTGTGGTTATCCAGCCCCTGACGTCCGAACTGCTTGTAGTAGTAATCGTAGGTGTAGCTCGAATACACGTGCGCGTCGACGACGGATGCATCCGACCAGTCATTGTTGGACCCGGCGGATGCCCAATCGCTGATGACAAGGGATACCACGCCGTTCAGGAGTTGCATGAACCTCGTGAAGTTAGAGCGCAGGTCATAGGTTGAAATCTCCGGAGGGCGAATCGTGTCGTACGCCCTGAATCCTCCGGCAATCGGCTCGGTGCTGATCTTCTTGTCATCGCTAAGGACGCCACGACCGTGGCCCACGTAGCTGTGGGAAGGTAGCTGGGTTTCGAGGATGCTGTCGCGACGCACGACGGCTCCTGTCGATGCGTCAATGAATATCCGCAGCTTGTCGCCGAGGGTGACGATCTCTCCCACCCACACAAGCCTGAAGGACGCGCTCTCCGGCAGGATCATCAGCCTGGGCTGGCGATCTGGTCCAAGCTCTGTCCCGCCAACCTGCTCGACGATTGACCTGGCCTCGGCCTGCGTGAGCCGCGGCGTCACGTCAATCGCCGGGTCCTGGTAAAGCAGGCCGAATACCGAGATGACGGTCGACCCGCCGAGTTGTCGACTGACGCCGGCACCCCAGATTGGAACTCCGTTGGAGTACTGATCGAGTTGTTGGACCGTGCGGCCGGGAATCAGCGTGTCCTCGCGCTCGAGCCGCACACGCAGGTCGTCGGATCGCAGCATGCGAGTGATGGTGTTGTCCCAGTCTCGAACGCCATTCGAGTTGGTCGGCGCGACGGTCAGCGCCTGCACCTGCCCCGCCTGGCCTGACACCACGCCGCGATTGCCTGGCAACGGGTGCCACGCGACGAGCACCAGCGCAATACCAAGCATCAGCAATCCACGCCGCATTCGCTCCTCCAGGCTTTTCCGCCGAAGTGATTGGCTGTCGCGCTCACGCCAGTGAACGACCCGGCCAATGCTCGGCAGGAGATTACTACGAGGGCGTGTCAGAAGTGTTCCAATAGCCGAACGGCGCAGCGGGTGTCGCTGCGCCGTTCGCAATCGTCAAGCAGAATCGCCGGCGAACCTACTGTTCGTCGTCGTCGTCCTCATCTCGGTGGTTCCCTTTGTCGCGAATCTGGCCGCGGATTTCTCCGCCCGGATTGAGCGGCGTGGCATGAACGTTCGCGTATGCGGCGCCCGCGCGAATGGCCGCGATCACCTCAGCGAGTTCACCGGCCAGAATCTGCTGGGACGCCGTCCCGGCGGCGACCACATTGGCGCTCGTGATGGTGCCGGTGACCTTGCCCGACTGCGGACACATCGGTGTCAGGCCGGCAACGGACGGCGGTGCCGGCGTCGTTGCGGTCTGGCACAGCCAGATGACCACGCTGCCGTTCACGGACTTCTGCGCGAAGTGGATGTGGGACTGCTGAACGGTTCCGACGATGTTGTTGAACGAAAGCTCGTACTCGATCGTCTGTTCGTCGCTGGAGATCGTCGCCTTGAATCGTCCGCTCGCCGGCGTCGACACCGACGGGACCTCTTCGTACCCGGTCAGGTTCGCCTGGATTTTCTCGGCCTGTTCGGCGGTGGGGAGCGCGGTCGCAAAGAGCAGCATCAGTCCAACATGAAAGATCTTCATTCACTTCTCTCCTCTGTCAATCGGGCGTGACGATTCACGCCAGTTTTTCCACACGCGTGAGTTTCGGGTGCTTCTACGCCGGGCTGGTCAACGGCTGCCCTTTCGGAATGAAGTTCATCGCCAGCAAACGAGCGCGGTCGGTCTTGCTGGCGTTCGTCGAGACTTCATGGATGGCGCCGGGAGGCTCGTAGAACATCTGGCCGGCCTTGTAGGTCTGCTCGGCCTGTCCAGTGATCTTCGTGACGACGGCGCCCTCGAGCACGTAAGCAAGCGTGAATCCGGGATGCTTGTGACGCGCTCCTACGCGACCAGGCGGGTAGTCGACCCAGTTCACGTGCACCTCCCAGCCGTTCATCGTGAGGTTGGGCAGGTCGTGGGTGAAGATCTCGGTGAGCGTCGACTGCGTCGGCGGCTGTCCGGCGGAAGCAGCCGTCGCCCAGTCGAGAAGAAACGGAACCGACGCGAGTGCGTGACGTCGTGTGATCACAAACTCTCCCTCCATACATACAGGCCGGCTCACTCTCTGTCAGTCTCCCGTGACGTTGACGAATCCGAACATCCAGTCGTTCAGGAAGTGCACGCGGTTCATGCAGAGCACGAGATAGCGGCCGGTCTTGAGAAAACGATACGTGATCAGCTGACCGTTGGAGGTCGGACCAGCCGGGATCGTGCCACCGTTCAGAAACTGCTGGCCGCCGGCCGACATCAGGCGTCCCGGTTCCGACCACACCCGGTTATTGGGATGCGTCGTCGTGCCCGGTGCGGCGACGATCACGACATCGCCGTGACCGTCGGCGATGATGTGCTGGGCGTTCGCGTTCGTCACGCTGAGATTGCAGACATGATGCGCAGGATCGGCGATAGCCGAGGGATCGTCGCCGGCACACAGAAACTGGCCGAGGTCGTCCCTCGTCGTGTCCTTGCTGACCTCGTAAATCGCAAACCCATGTCCGCCGCCATGAATCTGGAAGGTCACCTGGCCGCCTTTTTCGATCGTCACTTCTTCCGGCGTGAGGTGGTGCAGCTTATAGGAGCACGGGTCGGCCGGGCCGCCGATCGCTATGGGCGGGACTTCGAGTCCGGTCGCGCACGGCGGAGGGCCGAGCGGCGTGGTCGCAGGGAACGGCAGGACGCCGAAATCGACCGCGGCATCCACAGCCGCGGGCTGGCCATGGGTAAGGTCGCCGTGTTGGGCAGACGAGAGCACGGGAGCGGAGGCGATCGCCGCGACGACGAGCAGGTACTGCACGCGCATACAGCCTCCAAGTGTGGAAGGGAACGATCGTGAGGCGACGCGCGGGGTCGCAAGAAATCAGCCATGTCCGCGGCCTTTGCAAACTGCGGAACGCGCAGGCGGTTCGAGAATTCCACGCGTCGTGGACGCGATCTCGCACCCGGAAAAACGAAAGCGCTTACGACACGGGTAATCGCGAGCGGCTTGAGAGACGCATGCGTGTCTGGGGTGTCTGCTGTGTGCCGGAAATCAAACTAGCGAAGGGCGCTACTGCCTCGGCTCGAGTCCGCAGGCGAAAGGATCAGACGGCGCTCGACAGTCGAGACATTGCGGGCTGGCTCGTGGTCCAGGTGGTTCTTGATGTAGCTGCCGGCCGACCGGCTCGCGCCACCGCCACGGCTGCGTGCCCAGTTGTGTGAACAGCACTAACATGATCACATGCCGCAGGACCGCTGGCCGGCGCTGCCCTACGACGCGTGGCGGGACACGTATGCCACGCTTCATATGTGGTCGCAGATCGTGGGGAAGGTCGCCCTCGCCTGCGCGCCGCCCGTCAACCACAGCTGGGGCGTCGCCCTCGATGTCACGCCACGCGGACTGACGACGCGGACGCTGTGGCACGGTGATCGATCATTCCGCGTGTCGTTCGATTTCATCGACCATCAGCTCGTGATCGAAGCCTCAGACGGTAACCGACGGATACGGCCGATGGCTCCGCAATCGGTCGCGGACTTCTACCGCGACACCGCGCGCTACTCGTTCGCGATGCAGTGCTACCTGCTCAATCGCCGCTTCCAGCAGCACCAGGAGATCATCTGGCGCGGCCGCAGCGCGGTGCAGGACCGCACGATCTACGAGGACTCGATCTTCGCCAAGATGCTCGCGAGGACCGGGCTCATGGACGAGCGCGACTACAAGACGTACGTCTCGCTGTTCCGCAACATGAGCAACTTCATGTGCAAGCCGAGCGTGATCGTGTTCCTCGACGTCTCGCCGGCGTCGAGCGCCGAGCGCATCCGCATGCGCAGCCGCGACATCGAGTCGAAGATCGAGCTCGGCTACCTGCAGGCACTGCACGAGGGCTACGAGGAGTTCATCCAGAGCATCTC
>Ga0207701_10002745_pt1 | contig 18190 bp, 15 predicted proteins | sample KBSSwiSSwithPhiX_FD_184294 | JGI IMG/M metagenome (GOLD analysis project Ga0207701, IMG submission 184294) | Switchgrass rhizosphere bulk soil microbial communities from Kellogg Biological Station, Michigan, USA, with PhiX - S5 (SPAdes) (version 2) | ecosystem: Environmental > Terrestrial >... | reverse complement strand
AATGAAATCGGTCTGGCGGGCGAGAAAGGCCGGCGTCTGCAATACGTCGACCACCTCAGCGACCGGCTTGATTTGCGCAATGTCGTGGACATCGGTCAACACTGGCACCCCGAGCGTGTCGCGGACCTTTTCGAGGATGCGCAGCCCTTCATCCATCCCGGGACCGCGAAAGCTCTTGTCCGACGAGCGGTTAGCCTTGTCGAAGCTCGACTTGAAGAAAAACAGGATACCGAGCTTGTCGGTAATCGCCTTCAACCGCTCGGCGGTGCGCAGCTGCAGCTCCTCGCTTTCGATGACGCAGGGACCTGCGATGAGGAAAATGGGCTGGTCCAGCCCGATCTTGCGGCCGTGAATGTGCATGGTCTGCCTTTAGCGAAGCGAGTCGACGACGGCCACCGGTGACCAGTCGCCAAGGCCATATTGTGGCGCGAAGTCGTCCGGAAAAGGTTCGCCGGCGTGAATTCCGCCCTGCACGAACACTGCTCCGAACCCTTGCTTGGCGGCGCCTAGCATGTCGGTGATCAACGCATCGCCGACGGCTAGCACGGCCTCGTTCGGCGGATTGCCGGCAAGGCTCATCGCGTAATCGTAAATGGTATGGAATGGCTTGCCGTACCATTCGACACGGCCGCCAAGACCCTCATAGACATCCGCCAATGCGCCAGCGCAGGGCTCGGTAACGCCGCCGCGGACAACGATCCGGTCGGGGTTGAAACAGTGGAACAGAACGTCACGCTCAGCGAGCGTTCCCAGCTGGATCCGATAGTCCTCGACCCGATCGCGTTCATCGTCGAGCCCAGTGACGGCAATGTCGGTAAATCCGTCGTCGGAAAAGACCAGGCCGTGATCCTCAAGGATTTGCCGGTCCTGCCGAGTACCGAGGAAGCCGGTCGGGTGCGCCAGCGTCTTGATCGCGTCGATCCCGGCTTCGCCGCTGGTCGCTATGCCGTCCCAGGCATCGCGGGGCAGGCCGATTCGAGCGAGCTGCGCCTCCACGGCCTCGGCGGTGCGCGGAGCGTTCGTGATCAGGATGACCTTGCGCCCCTGTTCCCGCCATTCCCGCAGGCGGTCGGCAGAGCCCGGGTAAAGATCCACTCCATCATGGACGACGCCCCAAATGTCGCAGAGGATCAGCGAATATTTCGGGTCGAGCGTTTCCCAGAAACTCATTCCAAACCCGCGGCCGCCAGCGCTGCCTCGATCGGCTCGACGTCCTCGGGATTATTGAGTTCGCGAAGGATGAACGGCGGGGTTTCCACCTCGACGACATCGATTGGGATGCCCGCCGCGAGGAAGCGCAATTGCTCGAGGCCCTCAAGCTGTTCCAGCTGGCTGACAGGAGTCGCTACATAGGTTTGGAGTGCCTTTGGGCGGTACGCGTAGATGCCGATGTGCAGCCGCACCAGCGACAATTCGCCATCCAACGCGTGATTCGGCAAATAGGGAATCAACTTCTTGGAGAAATAGAGAGCCTGGCCGTTGTTGGCGGTGACGACACTGGTGCCGCCGACGCGCCCTTGCGTTTCCTCCGCCTGCAATGCTCGTACTTCCGACGCCCGCTGGCGCATGGCCGGCGTAGCCACGGAGGCATCTGGGTTGGCGGCCATATGGTCAATGAGCGCAGTGACGAAACCCGGAGGGGTCAACAGCGCATCGCCCTGGAAATTGATGACGAGGTCGGGGTCATGAATCTCGGTCAGCGCCTCGGCGCAGCGCTCAGTGCCGTTACGGCATTCGGGCGAGGTCATGATGACGCCGACGCGAAAGGCCTTGCATGCTTCGGCGATCCGCTCGTCATCGGTCGTCACGAAGACGCCGTCGACTCCAGGAACTCGCCGTGCGGCCTCGACACTGCGTTGAATGAGCGGCTTGGGGTCGCCCTTGGACCCTTTCAGCTCGACGAGCGGCTTGCCCGGATAGCGCGTGGAGGCATAGCGCGCCGGAATCAGGATGACCGTATTCATCGCGCCGCCGGGCAATCGTGGATGTGCAACACGCCGACCGGCTTGCCGTCATCGACGACGAACAAGGTGGTGATGCGATACTCTTCGAACAGGGTCAGCGCGTCATCGACCAGCGAGTCCGGAGCGATGGTCTTGGGATTGGCCGACATGAAGATCGACGCCGGATGATCCAGCCCCTGCTCTATGTGGCGGCGCAAATCGCCGTCCGTGATAATGCCGACGAGTTTGCCACCGCCATCGGTCACGCCGACCACGCCAAGGCGCTTTTCGGACATGACGACAATTACATCGTGCATGTTGGTGTCCTGGTCGACCAACGGCAGCTGATCGCCCCCATGCATGAGCCGCCGCACCGGTTTCAACCTAGCGCCGAGCGAGCCGCCCGGATGCAGGCGTCCGAAGTCGGTGCGGGTGAAACCCTTCTCACGCATGACCGTCATTGCCAGGGCGTCGCCAAGTGCCAGCGTCATGGTTGTCGACGTCGTTGGTGCCACCGCTTCCGGTCCAACTTCCGGCCAGTGCGGCAGGATCAGGGGCGCTGCCGCCGCCTCACCGAGCATCGATCGCGCATTTCCCGTGACAGCGATGATGGGAATTCCGACATGGTCGAAATGGTCGATCACCGGCTGCAACTCGATGGTCGCGCCACTCTGGGAAATGAGCAGTGCAACATCGCCGGCCGCTGCAATTCCCAGGTCGCCGTGAATGGCTTCAGCCAAGTGAAGGAAGGTGGCAGTCGTCCCCGTCGAGGCGAATGTAGCGGCGATTTTACGGCCGATATGCCCGGATTTGCCAAGCCCGGAGACGATCAGCTTGCCCTTTGCCTCCAAGATCAGGCGACAAGCCTTGTCGAATTCCTCGCCCAGCGATGACGCCAGCGCGTCGAGCGCCCGGGCCTCGTCCTGGATCAATTCCCTGCCGAATGTGATCATGGCGTGGGCCTAGCGGGCAAATCCGGGGCCCTCAAGCTTGACGCCGCAAGCCCAAGCGGCTTGGTTCCCGCGCGGATTGTCTCGAAAGGTGCCCGATGGCGACGAAGCTGACGCGTTACATCCTCTTCGCCCTGGTGCTCGGCGTTATTGCTGGCTGGGCGACGAATGCCGCCATCGATGACGGCGGCCCGGAAAGCGCGGCGCGCCTGACCGAAATCGCCGAATATCTCAGCATCGTCACCGCGCTTTTCCTGCGCCTTATCAAGATGATCATTGCGCCCCTGGTCTTTTCGACCCTGGTCGCCGGCATTGCGCACATGGGCGACATTGCGGCGCTTGGACGAGTCGGCCTGCGCGCGCTCCTCTGGTTCATCGGCGCCAGCCTAGTGTCGCTGACGCTCGGCCTTATCCTGGTCAATCTCTTGCAGCCGGGCGTTGGGCTCAATCTTCCGCTGCCTCCTGCCACGGCGGCAAGCGGGGTGGAAACGGCCGCGTTCAACCTCAAGGATTTCGTCACGCATCTGGTGCCCGCCTCCATTTTTGAGGCGATGAGCGCCAACGAAATCTTGCCGATCGTCATTTTCTCGATCTTCTTCGGTGTCGCGCTGACCGCCATCGGCGACGCCGGCAAGCCGATCGTCAAGGGCGTCGAGAGCCTAGTGAAGGTGATGCTTCAGGTCACCGACTACGTCATGCGCTTCGCCCCATTCGCGGTGTTCACCGCCGTTGCCAGCGCCATCGCCGAAAAGGGTCCGGAGATCCTGTTCACCTTCGGCAAGTTTGTCGGCAGCTTCTACCTTGGCCTCGCAGTCTTGTGGGGGCTGCTGATTCTTGCCGCTTTCCTGATCGTCGGTTCGCGGACCAGCCACCTCGTCCGCTACATCCGCGACCCAATCGTACTCGCCTTCTCGACCGCCTCATCCGAGGCCGCCTACCCGCGCACGCTGGAAGCCCTCGACCGCTTCGGCGTTCCCCCCCGGATCGCCAGCTTCGTCCTGCCGCTCGGTTACTCATTCAACCTCGATGGCTCGATGATGTACATGACATTCGCGACGATCTTCATCGCCCAGGCCTACGGCATCGATCTCAGCATCGGCCAGGAAGTTACCATGCTGCTGGTGCTGATGATCACGTCCAAGGGCATGGCGGGCGTGCCGCGCGCGAGCCTGGTCGTCATCGCCGCGACCATGTCGATGTTCAGCATTCCGGAAGCCGGGCTGCTGCTTATCCTGGCAGTAGATCACTTCCTCGACATGGGCAGGAGTGCCACCAACGTTGTTGGCAATGCCGTGGCTTCGACTGTTGTCGCCAAATGGGAAGGGGACCTCGATCCCGAGGAGCCGGTTGACATTGAGCCGCCACATGCCCCCACGCACCGGCCGAAGCCGGAACCGGGGACCGATCACTTCTAGTCGAAGGGCCGGTCGATGCTCGGCGGCGGCGTGGTGAACCACTTCGGACCGCTCGCCGTCATGTGGAAGCAGTCCTCCAGGCGGACGCCCCACTTGCCGGGGATGTAGATCCCGGGCTCGTTCGAAAAGCACATGCCGGCGCTGAGCGGGGTCATCTCGCCGTGGACGAGGTTGACCGGCTCATGGCCTTCCATGCCGATGCCGTGGCCGGTACGGTGCGATGTGCCCGGCAGCTTGTAGCCCGGCCCGTACCCCCAGCTTTCATAGGCGTGGCGGACGGCGTCATCGACGCTGCCGGCGGGTGCGCCGATCCTGGCGGCCTTCATCGCAATGTCCTGCCCGCGCCGCATCTGGTCCCAGACCTTGCGCTGCTCGGCAGTCGGATCCGCTCCGAAGATGAAGGTGCGCGAAATGTCGGACTGGTAGCCGTGGACGTCGCAGCCGCAGTCGAAAAGGACGTTGGCGCCCTTTGCAACGCGCATCGGGGTCCGGGTTCCGTGCGGATAGGCTGTCCCTTCGCCGATGAGCACCAGTCCGCCGTCGTAGGAACCGCCCAGCGCCCGCGTCGCTTCTCCGATGATGGTGTCGATCTCTCCGGGCCCCATGCCTTCGCGGACCCGCGGCCAAGTGTAACGGAAGGCAGCGATGGTGACGTCGGCGGCCGCCTGCATCAGCGCCAGCTCGGCCGGCGTCTTGTGCATCCGGCAACCGCGAACCACAGGGTTGGCGCTGACAATCCTGGCGGACGGCAACTGCTTTTGCAGTCGATCTCTCAGGAAGAAACGGTTGGTTTCCTCGAATCCGATCGGTGCGCCCGCAACCTTCCGCTCTTTCAGGAAGTCGGCGACCAGCTTCAACGGCTCCTCATCCTCCTGCCAGGTGCGGATTTCTGCCGGGACGACCAACATCTCTTTGATGCTTGGCTGTTCGAAGAAGGGCGTCACAACAATCGGCTCGCCATCGGCCGGGATGACGACGCCGGTCAGGCGTTCGCTGCGCCACCATTGAATGCCAGTGAAATAGTCGAGGCTTGGCCCGGCCTCGACGAATACCGATCCGATGCCGTGCTTGCGCATCAAATCTCTTGCCTGGACCATTCGGCGCATGCGTTCAGCGGGTGAAATCGGCGGCGGCAAGGTCATTGGCTTGAGCTCGCCCGCCTCGCCTACCGCTGCCCTTGCCGGGGAACCGCGCTCAAGCAGGCCCATGGCCGCGGCCGCGGCCCCGGCCCCCATCATCGCCCGACGGTTCATGTGCAGCCGCATAGTCGCCTCCCCGCTCGATGCCTGATGTTGCACAGCATAGGGGAATCCGCCAGCAGCCGTTGATGTTCGATCCCACGATTCACGGCGGCGGCAAACGCCTTCCGGGTACCAAGGAAACCGTGGCGTTGCTCGCGGGGCTGATGGCGCTCAACGCCTTCGCCATTGATGCGATGATCCCGGCGCTTGAGCAAATCGGCAGGGATTTGGGCGTGGCCGATGCCAACGAGCGGCAATTGGTCGTTATCTGCTATTTTTTCGGATTCGGCCTCACTCAACTGATATGGGGCCCGCTGGCCGACCGATTTGGCCGCAAGCCGGTGCTCGGTATCGGCATCCTCCTCTACATCCTCTTTGCCAGCCTGTGCGGGATCGCGGGCAGCTTCCCGCTGCTCATCGCCAGCCGGATCGCCATGGGGGCCTCGGCAGCGGTCACGCGCGTGCTGGTCGTCGCCATGGTCCGCGACTTGTTCGACGGAGAAGCCATGGCGAGGATCATGAGCCTGGTCTTCATGGTGTTCATGGTCGTTCCGGTGTTGGCCCCAAGCGTCGGCCAGGCCATCCTGCTGTTCGCCCCATGGCGCGCAATCTTCGCAGTGCTGGCCGCCTATGGGTTGGCGATGCTGACATGGTCGTGGTTCCGGCTGCCGGAGACACTGCACCCAGAGTTCCGCCGATCTTTGAAGCTGGGCGAGATCGGCGCGGGTATCATGGCCACCCTCCGCGACCGCCAGTCGATCGGCTACACCGTGGCCCTCGCCGTCGTCTTTGGCGGCCTGACCGCCTACATTGCGTCAATCCAGCAGATCGTTTTCGACACCTTTCACGCCGCGCAATACCTGCCCCTCGTCTTTGCGGCGATCGCGGCGCCGATGTCGCTTGCCAGTTGGTACAATTCGCGGGTCGTGACCCAATTTGGCCTGAGGCACGTGGGGCATCTGGGAGTCGTCGCATTTTCAATCGTCGCGGTCGCTCATGCCTCGATCGCATCGGCGATCGACGAACCCCTCTGGCTCTTCGTGCTCATGCAGGCGATGGTCATGTCGGCGTTCGCCTTCACGTCGGCGAACCTGTCCACATTGGCGATGGAAAATATGGCGCCGATCGCGGGCACCGCATCGTCAGTCCAAGGAGTCATCGGTACGATTGGCGGCGCGAGTATCGGCCTGCTGATTGGCCAGGCGTTTGACGGGACCCAACTGCCCTTCCTCTTCGGAATAGCGGGCTGCGGATTGATTGGGCTCGTCCTGACCCTGATCACGGAAAAGGGCCGGCTGATGCGTGAACCGCTTCAGCCGACCCTTCTGGTAGAGGAACAGGTTCAATTTCCGGAGTAGCTGGCCGTTGCCATCGAAGTGAGTCGGAACAGCGACCCCGGACTATTCGGCTACGACCGCGTCATCCGCAGTCGGGCCGACCATCAGCACCTCGCCAACTTCGTCGGTCTTGCCGCGGATAGCACTTTCGAGCCGCTGGGCGACGTCCGGATTTTCCGTGAGAAACGTTTTGGCGTTTTCGCGGCCCTGGCCGATGCGCACCGAATCATAGCTGAACCACGCGCCCGATTTCTCGACCAGGCCGGCTTTGACGCCAAGGTCGAGGATTTCGCCAACCTTGGACACGCCCTGCCCGTACATGATGTCGAATTCGACCTGCTTGAACGGCGGCGCGACCTTGTTCTTCACAACCTTCACGCGAGTGGTGTTGCCGACGATATCGTCGCGATCCTTGATCTGGCCCGTCCGGCGGATATCGAGGCGGACCGACGCGTAGAACTTCAGCGCATTGCCGCCGGTCGTCGTCTCCGGATTGCCGTACATGACGCCGATCTTCATGCGCACCTGGTTGATGAAGATGACCATCGTGCGCGAACGGCTGATCGAACCGGTGAGCTTGCGCAGCGCCTGGCTCATCAGGCGGGCCTGCAGGCCGACGTGGCTGTCGCCCATCTCACCCTCGATCTCGGCCCTAGGGACCAGCGCTGCGACGGAATCAACAACCAGGACGTCGATGGCGTTGGACCGCACGAGCGTATCGACGATTTCCAACGCTTGTTCACCCGTATCGGGCTGCGAGACGATCAACTCGTCGATGTCCACCCCCAGCTTTCTGGCGTAGCCAGGATCGAGCGCATGTTCTGCGTCGACAAAAGCGGCGGTACCGCCAATTTTTTGCGCCTCGGCAATGGCATGCAGTGCCAAGGTTGTCTTGCCAGAGCTCTCCGGCCCGTAAATTTCAATCACCCGGCCGCGCGGCAGTCCGCCGACGCCAAGCGCAATGTCGAGCCCGAGGCTACCTGTCGAAATCGTCTCGATCTCGATCTGCTCACGGCTACCCAGCTTCATCGCCGAGCCTTTGCCAAATGCCCGGTCGATCTGTGCCAAGGCCGCCTCGAGCGCCTTCTGCCTGTCAGTGCTCATGGATTCTCCGCCTGCGACGACTTTTAGCTGCGCTGCCATTACCCTGTCTCCCCGTCAATCGGATACCGAATAACCATCGTGTATCTGATTCGTTCTACAAGAACAATAGGAGAACAATTACGCAGGATGACTTTGATTGTACCTTGATTTGGAGCTGCCGAGCACATCGAGAGCCTCGTGCATCGCTTCGCGAAAGTCCGCGCGCTGATAAATATCGTTGTGACCAGCGCCAGAAATGGTGCGGTCCAGGACGAGGTTCTTCAATCGGCGTCGAAGGCCGTCGGTCCGCGGGGGGCGGATCAGGGTGTCCCGCTGACCGGCGATGACGGCGACCGGGACGTCATTCCCCGCCAGCAATGCGGCCGCATCGATTTCATGTTCAAAGAATGGGCCTACCGGCAGCCAGGGATAAAGGTCGCTGGCCGCCGCCTTGAGGGAGTCGAACGGCGTGACCAAGATGAGCCCGTCCAGTTTGCGCTCTCCGGCCAAACCGGCCGCGATGCCGCTACCGATGCTGAAACCAGCAACGATGATGCGTTTGGGCTTCACGCGCGCCGTAGCGAAATCATGGACCAGAGGTGCGTCGGCCAATAATGCCTCGGCCGAGGGTCGACCGCCCGAGGGACGGTAGCCGCGATAATAGAAGGCGATGACGTCGGCGTCGGGATAGAGCTCATGCAGGAATACCGCGACGTCCGAACCGTTCCAGGCATTGCCGCCGAACCCGAGGATCAAGGTGCCCTTAGCGCTGCCAGGAATATGCACGCCGTGCAACTGGTCGCCGTTCTCGGACAAAGTGCAGACGGCCTCAGCCTCTGAAGGCAAAGGCCCGGCAGGCCCGACCGCATGGATGGGAAACAGCATCTGGCTCTGGATTTCGGAAATCACGAGGAATGCAGATCAGTGGAAGGGGAATCCTTCACCCGGCCAGCGCGGCTTCCAGCGCCGGTGTCACCCGGTCGATCGTATAGGGCTTGTCGATCATCGGCACGCTGGCGAACTCGGCCGGCGGCGGATCGACATGGCCGCCGCTCGCCAGGATGAACGGGATCTCGCGGTCGCGCAGCTCGGCGGCGACCGGCCAGACGCTTTCCCCCTTGAGGTTCACATCAAGGATGGCGACGTCGAAATCGGCGGCTTGCACCGCCTGGAGAGCGTCGCTGACGCTGTCGCACGTCGCCCGCACCTCATGACCCAGAGCCAAGAGGAAATCCTCCAGCATCATGGCGATGAGTGGTTCGTCTTCGACGATCAATATGCTCCGGGCCTCGCTCACGCCCAACGGCATACGCAGCCGACATGACAGTGAAAAGACCTTATTTGTCAGCTTCGTCGGCAAGGGCAGCGCGAACCGCCTCTGCCAGCTCCTGCACCGAGAAGGGCTTAGGGAGGAAGGCGACATTATCGATGTCGATGGACTTGCGCAGCTGTTCTTCGGCGTAGCCGGACATGAACAGGATCGGCAGGCCGGGATATTCCTTGCGCGCCTCGCGGACCATGGTCGGCCCGTCCATCAACGGCATGACGACATCGCTGATCAGGAGGTCGACCTTCTCGGCGCGGGCCAGGGCCTCCAGAGCCTCTTCGCCATTATTGGCAGTCAGCACCTTGTAGCCGTGTCGTGCCAGCGCCCGCTCCGCCACGGTCCGGACCATCGGCTCGTCCTCGACCAGGAGCACCGTGCCCGTGCCCCACAGTTCGTTCTCCTGCGGCTTGGCTGCGCGAGAACGGCCCGCTTTCACCTCGACCTGGTGAGCCGGGAGATAGATGGTGAAGCGCGTCCCCTCGCCGACCTTCGAATCCGCGAAGATGTAGCCGCCCGACTGCTTGACGATGCCGTAGACAGTCGAGAGCCCAAGCCCTGTGCCCTTGCCGACTTCTTTGGTTGTGAAGAACGGCTCAAACACCTTGCCGAGCACGTTCGCGGGGATGCCGGTGCCGGTATCGGCAATCGACAGCGCGGCATAATCCGCCGTCGGCAGGATGTCGGATCCCAACTCGGCCACCTGGTTGGCCTTCACCGAATAAGTTTGGATGGTCAGCGTGCCGCCACCACCGGCCGCCATCGCATCGCGAGCGTTGACTGCGAGGTTGACGATGACCTGCTCCAGCTGGCCCGGATCGGCCCGGACCGGGAACAGGTCGCGGCCATGCTTGACCACCAGCTGGACCGTCTCGCCGAGCAGGCGCTTCAAGAGGTGCGATACCTCGGAGACTACATCGGGCAACTGGAGCGTCTGCGGCCGCAGGGTCTGCTGACGTGAAAAGGCCAATAACTGACGCGTCAGGCCGGCGGCGCGGTTCGAATTCGATTTGATCTGCTGGATGTCGTCATAATCGCTGTCGCCGGGCGAGTGACGCATCAGCATCAGGTCGCAATGACCAATGATAGCAGTCAGGATGTTGTTGAAATCATGGGCGACGCCGCCGGCAAGCTGGCCGACTGCCTGCATCTTGGTCGCCTGCGCCACTTGCCGCTTGAGCTTTGCCTCTTCGCTATTGTCCTTAAGGAGCAGCAGCACCGCCGCATCACCCAGCCCGCGCAGGCCTGCGACCGTCAATGCCACGGGTTCGGCGGGCTGCGCATTCAGGCGGATCGGCAAATCGCCCGACATGGCCGGGCCACGGGCATTGCGGCGGACAGCGTCCGCGACGATCCCCTTGTCTTCCTTGGTAACAAGGTCGCCAGGGTAGACCGGCGGGTGGCCATCGCTGATTCCACCGGCGACCTTGAATGCCTTGTTCATTGTCAGGAAGCGGCCGTCGCGATCGACCAGCGCCAGACCGAGCGGCAGCAAATCCAGCAGCGCCAGCATGTTGCTGGAATCCGGCTGGCTCGGCTCGACCGTGTCGATCAACAGCATCAGGCCGGCGCCCTCTGCCTTGCCTGTGTCGACCGGCACGTGGACGAGCCGCATCGGCGGCGCGCTCTCCCCCTCCACAAGCAACCGGATGGCGTTCTCGCGAAGCTCTGCGATCTCGCCGAGATGCCGGCCCACGACCTCGGCGCGACTGCCACCCAGGCGCTCGACGAACGCACTGTTGGCCGCAAGCACGCGGCCATCGTCATCGACCGCCGACGCTAGCACGCCACTATGTGCAAACAGCTCGCCCTCGACTCCTGATATCCTCTTCACAAGTGTCGCCAGTAGGTCGGGCTGCTTGCGCGCGATCCGCCACATCAGAAGGTCGTTGCCTGAACCTACACGCTCGACAGCGACCGGCGACCGGCCGCCCTTGAGCGGAACTTCGCTCCCTGCCTTGCCGTCCCGCCACGCCTGCGCGCCAAGCTGTTCGAGAATTTCTTTCGCCTTGGCGCTGCCGGGAAGAGTCTTGGGCGGCGAATCCCCGAAGCGGCCGCGATAGGCAGAATTGGTCCCTAGCAGCCGGCCTTCGGCGTCGGTTAGAGCTGCGGGATCCCGGGCCAGGTTCAGCGCAGCAGAAGCCAGCGCATAGTCGGGGACAGGCACCGGAATAGCTGCGGCCTCCGCCTTGCCGTTTCGCTTGTCGAGGACGAAAGCCGCGACCAGCATGGCGACGACGCCGGCAAGGAACAGGCCGGCGAAGACAGGTTCGCCAACCGAAGCAAACAGCAGTGCCCCACTCGCCGCCGCCGCCGCGACCAACGCCGGCACCAGCCAGCGCAGGCCGCTTGGCGGCTCGGCTTCGAGAAGGGCTAGCTGTCTATCGAGCACTCCCTACCAGATACGCACCCGCGCTTCTGGCGCAAGGTAAAGCGTCTGACCGGGCTGGACATTGAAGGCGCGATACCAGTCGTCGAAGTTGCGGACGACCGCGACGCGCTGCTCCGATGGTGAGTGCGGGTCGGTCAGCAGCCGCTGGCGAAGATTCTCCTCGCGATACTTGCGCCGCCAAACCTGCGCCCAGCCCAGATAGAAGCGCTGGTCGCCGGTCAGGCCGTCGAGCACCGGAGCCTCAGCGCCGCCTAGCGAGGCCTTGTAGGCGTCATAGGCGACTGTCACTCCCGCAAGGTCGGCGACGTTTTCGCCCATCGTCAGCTTGCCCTGGACGTGCATGCCCGGAAGCGGCTCGTAAGCGTCATATTCGGCGCCCAGCTTGTCGAGGCGGCTGTTGAAGGCGGCCACGTCCTGCGGAGTCCACCAGTCGCTGAGGCGGCCGGTCTTGTCGTATTTGGCGCCCTGGTCGTCGAAGTGGTGGCTGAGCTCGTGCCCGATCACCGCGCCAATGCCGCCGTAATTGACGGCGGGGTCGGCGTTAGGATCGAAGAATGGCGGCTGCAGGATCGCGGCCGGGAAGACGATCTCGACCATGCCGAAATTGGCGTAGGCGTTGATGGTCATCGGGGTCATGCCCCATTCCCACCGGTAAATCGGCTTGCCCAGCTTTTCGACGTTGTAGGCATAGTCGAATTGGTTCGACCTCATGGCATTGCCCAGTAGGTCGCCGCGATCGATCGTCAGACCCGACATGTCGCGCCATTGACTTGGGTAGCCGATTTTCGGCGTGAACGACGCCAGCTTCTCGTGCGCCTTGACCTTGGTCTCGGGGCTCATCCACTCCAGCTTGTCGATGCGGCGGCCCATGGCGGCAATGATGTTCTTCACCAGCGTGTCGGCCGCGGCCTTGGTTTCCGGCGGGAAATAATGCTCGACGTAGAGCTTGCTGACGTCGTCCTGCAGGACACTGGTGGTAAAGTTGACCGCCCGCTTCCAGCGAGCCTCCTGCTCCGGGGTGCCGTTGAGGGTCGTGCCGTAGAAGGAGAAATTCTCTTGGTCGAAGGCCTTCGGCAGATAGTCCGAATAGGAATCGAGCGAGCGGAGCAGCAGCTGGTCCTTGATAACCGCGATCGGAGCGGACTTCACAAGGTTGGCAATGCCGGTAATCGCCGTCGGCTGGGCAACGACGAGCGAATCGACGCTTTCAAGGCCGCCGGCCTTGAACATTCCCGGGAAATCGAAGCCGGGGGCGCGGCGGGCTAGCTCCGCCAGCGTCATCTTGTTGTAGGTCTTGGTCGCGTCGCGGCTGTCGACGCGGCTCCAGCTGACTTTGGCGATCTTGGTCTCGAAGTCGACGATGGCCTTGGCGCGGGCGGCGGCATTCTTTTCACCGGCCAGCGTCAGCATGTTGGTGAGGTGGGTGAGGTACTTCGCCCGCGTATCGGCGAGCTTGGCATCCGGCTTGAGGTAATAGTCGCGGTCCGGAAGGCCGAGGCCGGCCTGGAAGAAATTCAGGATGTACTGGTCGGGCGCCTTGTCGTCCTGGTTGACGAAGCCGCCGAACGGTGTGCCGATCCCAAGCTGGCGAGCCTTGGCGAACAGCGCTGGAAGCTCGGACTTCGACTTGGTGCCGCGGATCTCGTTCAACCACGGCTCTAATGGTGCCAGGCCTTTCGATTCAACCGCGGCCTCATCCATGAAGCTATCGTAAACGGCGCCGATCCGGCTGTTCGGATTCTTCTGCTCTTCCTGGATGAGCGTGTTGGTCCGCTGGCGCGAAAGGTCGTCGAGGGCGACGAACATGCCGTAGTTCGATTTGTCGGCCGGAATCGCGGTCTTCGCGTCCCAAGTGCCGTTGGCATATTTATAGAAGCTGTTTCCGGGCTGGACCGACGTATCCATCCCGGCCTGGTCAAACCCGAAAGCGCCGATTTCCGGCTTCGGCGCCGGCGGCGCGACGACGGGCGGCGCGGCATCGGCGACGGCGACCGGCGGCAGCGGGGCCTCGCTGGTGGCGCAGCCGGCGAGCAACGCGGTGCCAGCAAACAGGAACAGCTTCGATTTCATCAGGACTTCCTCCCAGACATTATTGTGGCGCGGTTTTCTCCGCGCCGTTCGTGCGGTGCAAGCGGCTGCGCCACTTGGACCTGATCCACAATCGCCAAACGACCAGCGACACAAAAAATCCTGCAAACGCAAAGGCAAGGCCGATGATCGTCAGGCCGCTTACCAACGCTGGCGCTGCGTCGGAGAGCGTCCATGCAAACCAGTCGCGCATCGGCGCCCTCGCCGCGGACAGCCTATCGAATGCCGCCAGGTCGGCGTGAAAGCCGAGCCGGTTGCCGACGTCGATGGCGGCGATGATGAAAAACGGCGTGGTCGCCGGGTTCGACACGAAGGTCATTGCCGCGGCGATGGGAATGTTGGCTCGGAAAGGAACCGCCAGCAACGCCGCGCCGACGATCTGCAGCCCCGGAACCATGAGGAAAATGCCGACGAACAGGCCAACGGCGACGCCGGCGGGTACCGACCGGCGGGTCACGCGCCACAGCTCCGAGGCCCAGATGCGCTTCCCCAACGGCCTCAGCAGCTTGCTGCGCTGCAACTCCTCCTTCGATGGGGCGTGCTTGCGATATTGCCTGCTGAAAAAGCGGAAAAGGTCAGCCACGCGCCCGCATGATCCTTGCCTGGTCGCGCTTCCAGTCGCGCTCCTTGATGGTTTCGCGCTTGTCGTGGACCTTCTTGCCGCGCGCAAGTCCGAGTTCGACCTTCGCCTTGCCATTGGCATTGAAGTAGATCGACAGTGGGATGAGGGTCAGGCCCTGCCTGTGAATGGCGCCGGTCAGCTTGTTGATCTCGCGCCGGCGTAGCAGCAGCCGGCGCTTCCTCCGCGGATCGTGGTTCATCCAGCTTCCGGACTTGTACTGCGGGATCGACGCGTTGATCAGGAATACTTCTTCCCCATCGACGGTCGCATAGCTTTCCGCGATCGACCCCTCGCCTATACGAAGTGCCTTCACCTCGGTTCCCTGTAGGGAAATACCGGCCTCGAACCGGTCCTCGATGAAATAGTCGAAGCGCGCGCGCCGGTTCTCGGCGACGACCTTCGCTTTATCGAACGGGGCTGATGGCTCTTTCGGCATGGGCGAGTGCACATAGGCAGTGCATCGACGGAACGGAAGCGGGTCAGGCGAGGCCGGCGTGCGCCAGCGCTTCGTCGACCGCGCGCTTGGAGGCAACTGACGGCTCCGTCATCGGAGCGCGCAGCTCCGCCGAAAATCCGTTCCGAACCCGCGACAGGGCATATTTGACGGGTCCCGGCGAGGCATCGCTGAACAACGCGGCATGCAGCGGGTAAAGCCGATCCTGAAGTTCCAGCGCTTCTTCCCAACGGCCCTCGCGGGTCGCTTCCTGGAATTGCGAGCATAGCTTGGGCGCGACGTTGGCGGATACTGAAATGCAGCCCTTGCCGCCCATGACGTTGAAGCCAAGCGCCATGTCGTCATTGCCGCTGAGCTGGATGAACTGCTCCCCGCAGGCCAAACGCTGCGCCGAAACGCGCGCCAGGTTGCCGGTGGCGTCCTTGACGCCGACGACATTGGGAATCCGCGACAGCTTGGCCATGGTTTCCACCGATATGTCGGTGATCGTCCGCGACGGTACATTGTAGAGGATTACCGGAATCCCCTCGTCGGCGACGGCAGACAGATGCGCGTAGATACCATCCTGGTTCGGCCGATTGTAATAAGGCGGCACATGCAGCGCGGCATCCGCGCCCGCTTCCTTTGCAATTCTGGTCAGCTCGATGGCATGCGCCGTGTTGTTCGAACCGCAACCGGCGATCACCGGCACCCGTCCCCGCGCGACGTCGATGGCGATTTCCACGACCCGGCGATGCTCGTCGAGAGTGAGGGTCGCGGCCTCGCCGGTGGTTCCGCAAGGGACCAGCGCATTGCTCCCTTCATCGATTTGCCACTCGATCAGGCCGCGAAGTGAGTCTTCGTCGACACAGTTACCCGAAAAAGGTGTCGCCAATGCCGGTATCGACCCGAAAAACATGAACTTTTTCCCTTCTCGCGGCATTGCTGAAGTAGTTAGATTAACCCTGTTCACCCGCTGATAAGGACCGATCCGCCACGATGTCCAGCATGAGGAAAATCGCCTTCGTGATTCCCCTGGTTATCGGCTCGGCCGCGATCGCCCAGCTTGTCCAGACCGACCTTGCGAGGCCTGCGGTCGTCCCCGCATCGATCGGCTCGTCGGCGGTCAACGATATCAATTACTCGCTGGCGGACTGGCGGCGCCTGCGCGCTGCGGAAGGTTATCGTTTCGCCGATTATGCGCGCTTCCTCATCTCCAATCCCGGCTGGCCGGAAGAGACCAAGATGCGCCGCTGGGCCGAAAAAGCGATGGTCCCCGGCGAAAATGCGCTGCAGGTCATTTCCTTCTTCAGGAGCGATCCACCTAAGACCGGCAATGGCTTCGCGCGCCTGGCCGAGGCCTATGCCGCGACAGGCAGGCCGACCGAGGCTGCCTCCGCCGCGCGCGACGCCTGGGCATCGCCCGACCTGTCATTGGACGACCAGAACCGCATCGGTGGCCGCTTCTGGTCTAGTTTAGCCGCTAGCGACCATGATCGCCGGGTCGATGCCTTGCTGTTCGCCAAGAAACCGGCGGATGCGCAACGCGCCTTGGGCTACGCCTCCCCAGCCCGCCGCGCCGCATTCTCGGCCCGTATCGCCATGCAGACCAGCGCCGCCAATTCCGACCAGCTTTACCGTGCAGTCGAGGCACAGGTGCCGAGCGATGCCGGCCTGCTGATGGACCGACTGCGGTACCTGAAGGATACTTACAACAACGCTGCCGGTGCGCGCGCGCTTGCGGCGCGTCATCACAATTTCACTTACCGGCCCGCCGACCCGGAGCGTTTCTACGAAATGCTGCTGATCCTGGCGCGTGCGGCCTGGAACGACCGCAATTACGCCCAGGCCTATGACATCGCCCGCCAGGTCGATGACAGCTTCCAGCCGGGCGCGGACATCAACCTGCAGTCCTATGGCGTCCGAGACGATTACACCTCGCTGACCTGGACCGCTGGCGAAGCCGCCATGTCGGGGCTCAACCGCTATGCGGACGCGGCCCAGCAGTTCATCAAATATTCGAAGGGCGGGCGCTCGCTGCAGGTGACGGCCAAGGGCCTCTACTGGGCCGGACGCGCTTTGCTCTATGCAGGCCGCGGCGCAGAGGCGACCACTTATTTCACCCAGGCCGCCGCTTACCCCGAGTTATTCTACGGCCAGCTGTCGCTCGAGCGGCTGGGGCGTCCCGTCCCGGCCCCGGCCGGCTTGCCGACGATGCTCGCCACCGAAGCGCAGCGCTCGGCCTTCCAGCAAAAGCGCCTCGTCCGCGCCACCCGGCTGCTTGGCCAACAGGGCCGCCGCGACGAACAGGCACTGTTCGTTCGCGCGCTTGCGGAAGACATCAGCACCGAGTCCGATCGCGTCCTGGCCGTCGAAATGGGGCAGCAGATCGGCCGCCCGGACCTTGGCGTCTGGACTGCGCGATCGGCACGCAACAGCGGCACCGCCTTTTATTACCGGCCGGCCTTCCCGACCCACAGCTCGCAGGTGCCCGGCGGCCGCATGTGGTCGATGACCCATGGCATCACCCGCCAGGAATCTTCATTCGACAAGTCAGCGATCAGCTTTGCCGGCGCGCGCGGCATGATGCAGCTGATGCCCGGCACGGCGCGCGAGCAGGCAGGCAAGATGGGGCTTTCTTATGATTATGCCCGCCTGACGACCGACCCGGCCTACAATGTCATGCTTGGGTCGGCATATTACGCCCGCCTCCTGAGCATATGGGGCGGCAACAACGTGCTGGCAGTCGCAAGCTACAACGCCGGTGCCGGCAATGTTCGCAAGTGGGTGAACGCATACGGTGATCCAAGGCAGCCAAACGTCGACGTGGTCCGCTGGATCGAACGCATCCCGTTCACCGAGACGCGCGGCTACGTCCAGCGCGTACTCGAGAACAGCGTCGTCTACGACAGGCTGAACCCTCAGGTGGCATCGACCGGCGGGATCCACCTTTCCACCTATCTAGGTAAGTCGCGACCGGGTTAGATAGCGACCGTGGCCAAGGACCGATTCATCACCCCGGCGGGCCTCGGCAGGATCCGGGCAGAATACGACCTCTTGTTCGGCGAGGAACGGCCCAAGCTCGTTGAGACCATCGCCTGGGCCGCCGCCAATGGCGACCGTTCGGAAAACGGCGACTACATCTATGGCCGCAAGAAGCTTCGAGAGATCGACCGGAGGCTCGGCTATCTGTCCAAAGTCATGAAGGAAGCGAAGCCGGTCGATCCTTCCGGGCAATCCAGCCGCGACCAGGTCCGCTTCGGCGCCACTGTAGAGCTTGCTGACGAGGACGATGAACGCCGAATTCTGACCATTGTTGGCGATGATGAGTCGGACGCATCGTCCGGGCTTATCGGCTGGAG
>Ga0207701_10002744_pt1 | contig 18191 bp, 15 predicted proteins | sample KBSSwiSSwithPhiX_FD_184294 | JGI IMG/M metagenome (GOLD analysis project Ga0207701, IMG submission 184294) | Switchgrass rhizosphere bulk soil microbial communities from Kellogg Biological Station, Michigan, USA, with PhiX - S5 (SPAdes) (version 2) | ecosystem: Environmental > Terrestrial >... | reverse complement strand
ACAGGTCTCGGCTTCGCTTTGATGGAAGAAAACCCGATGACCGATGGCAAGATTACAACGTTGAACTTGGGTGAATCGAAGCTTCCAAGCATAGCTGATGTGCCGCCATTAAAAACCGTGCTGGTCGAAAGCCCCACCGGGCCGACACCGTTCGGCGGTAAGGCGATTGCGGAAAACCCGAACGTGCCGACGGCGGCAGCGATTGCGAATGCCATAGCCGACGCCTCCGGCGTACGGATTTTCGATCTGCCGCTGACATCGGAAAAGATTTACTGGGCGTTGAACGGAAAACAACAATAGTGCGAAGCCCTGCCCACTGCCTGTCATGTGATCTGAGCCGATAGGCGAAGGATCTTGTTCATTCGATCGAGCCAAATGCGAGATGCTTCGCTGGCGCTCAGCAAGACAGTTTTCGCCTATTTCGGCGGCGCAATCACGCGCCCAAGAACCATGTACTACTGGATGCTTCCGCGATGGAGTCGTGAGCCGATGAGACTTATTTCGGAATTCATCATTTCGATTGGTTTGCTCTTCCTCATTGCTCACCCGGGCGTTGCGGCGCAGGTCAATCCGCCCCGCCAAAACGAATGGGAACAAACGGTCCGGGCTGCGGAAAAAGAAGGCCAAGTGACGGTCTCGGTCGGCGGCTACGGGGCGATCATCGAGTCCGGTGTGTTTCAGAAGGCATTTCCGAAAATAAAAGTTACCAGCATCACTGGAGCGGGAACCGATCTCACCGCGCGTATCGCCGCCGAGCGGCGCGCCGAGAAATATCTCGTCGATGTCTACAATGGCGGCGGCAACTCGCTGTTTCAAGTTCTTTACCGCGGCAAAATGCTCGATCCGATCAGACCGGCTCTGTTACTGCCGGAAGTCGTAGACCCGACGAAATGGTGGGAGGGTAAACAAAAATACGCCGACAAAGAGGGACAATATATTCTCGTTTACGAGGGCAATGTGGCAGCCGGCGCCGGCGCCGGCTATAACACTCAACTGCTCGATCCTAGCGAGTACAGGAGCTACTGGGATTTCCTCAATCCCAAGCTCAAGGGCAAGATCATGTCCACGGACATTAGAAAACTGCGGGGCGCCGGAATCCCATGGCAGTTTCTGTATTATTACCCGGATCTCGGTCCAAAATTTCTTCGAAGGCTTTTCGGCGAAATGGACGTGACGATGGTCGCTGATTTACGCCAGGCGGTGGATTGGCTCGGCACGGGCAAATTTGCTCTATGTCTGCCGGTGCAGGGCGGGACGATCTTCAAGGCGAAAAATCAGGGACTGCCCGTGGATCAGTTCGAGTCGTATCATTTCAAGGAAGGTGTGAATCTTTCATCGGCCTTCGGCTCGCTTGCCCTGCTGAATCGCGCACCGCATCCGAATGCCGCCAAGGTTTTCATCAACTGGTTGCTATCGCGTGAAGGCCAAACGCTGTTCCAAAAGCTAATCTCGGTGCCAGGCGATGCGCGAAACTCGCGCAGAATCGATGTGCCAAAAGATCACATTCCGCCGGACGAGCAGCGGCGCGACGGAATGCCATATTTCGATACCGACGATGCTGAAACGAAGGACCTTACTCCGGCGATTAAACTTTTGAACGAAATCTTGGGCGAAAAAAAATAGCGGCATAACAGAAGAGTTGTGCGAAGCCCTGAGCATGGGATTCACGCGGTTTCGGCAGCGTGAGTATCGGGCGCGAGGAGCAGGTCATGGAAAACGAAAGTCCAATGAAGGCACTCGTGGGTCGCCTCACTTTGATCGGAGCAGTCGCCGGTTTTACATTAGTGATATCACTACGAGCTGACGGCGCCGAAGTGAAGCCGGCTTGGCAGACGACTTGGGAAAAGACGCTCGCAGCCGCAAAAAAGGAGGGTAGGCTCAACTTCTACGTTGGCCGTTACGGCACCGAACCGCTACTCAACGAGTTTCGTAAGGAGTTTCCGGAAATTCAATTGATCACGGTCAATGGCACCGGAAACAGCCTGGGAACGAGGATTATTGCTGAACTGCGCGCCGGCAAGCCAGTTGCGGATCTTTTCAGTGGAGGCGCCAACACTAATTACGAAGTACTTTATCAAGGTAAGGCGCTGGATTCGATTAAATCAACCCTGATTCTTTCGGAAGTTCTCGACGAAAGTAAATGGTACGAAGGGCGGCATCGCTATACGGACCCGGAGCAACGGCATATCTTCGTTTATATCGCGAACCCCTCGTCATCGGGCTTTTATTACAACACGAATTTGGTGAGCCCAAATGAATTCAAATCGTATTGGGATTTGGTAATGCCCAAATGGAAGGGCAAATACGTGTCCCAGGACCCGACGAGCACAGGTCTCGGTGGGGGGCTTCAGTTCATGTACTACCATCCCGAGCTCGGTCCGGAGTTTATGAAGCGGCTATTCGGCGATATGCAGCCGGTGTTTGGCCGCGACCGTCGGCAGATCACGGACTGGCTAGCGCAGGGAAGATACTCACTTTGCGTCGGTTGTCGCGAGTCGACAAAGGCGAAGAATCAAGGACTGCCAGTGGATGAGCTTGATAACGTCGACTGGAAGGAAGGATTGGAGCTGACCACTGGCGGCGGCTCAATGAGCTTGATCAAAGGAGGTCCGAATCCCAACGCGGCGAAGGTGTTTATCAACTGGTTTCTGTCGCGCCGCGGTCAGATCGCATTGCAAAAATATAGTGATCTCTACGGCGAAGACGCACCGAACTCTCGGCGCATGGATATTCCAAAAGACATGCTCATGCCAACGAGCCGCTTGATCGCGGGAAAAAAATACTTCGACGTTTCCGACCCGAAATACGCCGACATGACCCCGATGTTCAATCTCATCAAGGATGTGATCAAAGGGCGCGAGACCAAATGAAGATGAAAATTCTTGGCAGTGCGATTTTGTTATTTTGTGGTCTGACCTTATTCGCCCGCGGATTGGTCATTGCTGGAGAGGTGAAGGCGGACCAGCAAACAAACTGGGAAAAGACGATCGAGGCTGCTAAGAAAGAAGGGCGCCTAAATTTCTATGTCGGTCGCTACGGCAGCGAGCCTCTGCTCAACGAGTTTCGGAAAGAGTTTCCCTGGCTGAAACTTGTCACGGTGAACGGATCGGGCAACTCGCTGGGCACAAGGATCATCGCAGAAATTCGCGCGGGTCACGTGGTCGCTGATCTTTTCAGCGGCGGCGCTAATACGAACTACGAAGTTCTCTACGAAGGAAAGGCGCTCGATTCTTTCAAATCGACTCTCCTCCTGCCCGAAGTTATCGACGAGACTAAATGGTTCGAAGGACGGCACCGGTATACAGACCCGGAGCAACGATATATTTTCGTTTATGTCGCGAACCCGTCATCCTCGGGATTTTACTACAACACGAATCTGGTGAATTCAAAGGAATTCAAATCCTACTGGGATCTGGTCGATCCCAAATGGAAGGGCAAGTATGTCTCTCAGGACCCGCTCAGCACCGGCCTCGGTGCTTCCTTGCAATTTTACTATTACCATCCCGAGCTCGGCGCCGATTACATCAAGAAGCTTTTCGGTGACATGCAGCCGATATTCGGCCGCGACCGACGGCAGATCACGGATTGGCTGGCGCAGGGACGATATGCGCTTTGTGTCGGATGTCGCGATACAAACCGGGCAAAAAATCAGGGCTTGCCCGTCGATGAGCTGGACAATGTCGATTGGAAGGAGGGCGTGCAGCTCACTTCGGGCGGCGGCTCGATGAGTGTGATCAAAGGCGGCCCGAATCCGAACGCAGCCAAGGTCTTCATCAATTGGTTTCTCTCGCGCCGCGGCCAGCTCGCGCTACAAAAGTATAATGACCTGTATGGCGAAGATGCGCCGAATTCCCGGCGCATCGATATTCCCAAGGATATGCTCGTGCCGGTGATGCGATTAAAAACCGGGACGAAATACTTCGACGTTTCCGATCCCAAATACGCGGACATGACGCCGATGTTCAATGTGGTCAAGGAGGCGCTGAAGGGAAGAGAGGGGAAATAGCGAGCTTCCGGTCCCGAGTTTCGCGTCGCAACTTTAAGTCGGGGCGGCGCGATGACTGCTCAACCAATTCGATTTCCTTGTAGCCTGAGTTAAGGAGCGTAGCAACGAACCATCGGTAGGATGGGTATCGCTACGCTCCACCCATCCTACGTGACTCCCGGGTGGCATTTATACTTTCCCGTTCAAAGCCGCGTAAACCTTCTCGGACGTGATCGGTAATTCGTACAGGCGCACGCCGACCGCGTCTTCGATGGCATTGGCGATGGCGGCGGCTGTGGGGACATTGGGAATCTCCGCGATCGCTTTGCCGTGATACGGGATCGGCCCGTTGGCGTCCTCGATCAGTACGGTCGTGAGCTTGGGCACGTCGGCGATGGTGGCCATTTTAAACTCGCCAAGATTGGCGGTGAGCATTCTGCCGTCGACCAATGAATTGTCTTCCATAAGAGCAAATCCCAACCCGGTGATCACGCCGCCATCGATTTGTCCGGTGTAGCTCAGATGGTTCAATACCGTGCCGGAATCGTGCACCGTCGTGAGTTTCTTCACCTTGACGTGTCCGGTGCCGGGATCCACCTCGATTTCAGCGACCTGCGCGGCGAAGGAAGTGATCGGCGCGCGGGCCGGCTCGTAGATGCTCAGATGGGTGAGCGGGGCGCCATTCTGCTCTACCGCAAGTGCGATGATCTCAGTGAACGGCATCGCTTTCCGTCCAGGAGCGTTGTAGCGGCCATTCACCGCCTGAATCTGTTCTGTTTGGCAGCCCAGCTTCGTAGCCGACAGCGCGAGTAGTCTTTCTTTGAGTTCGTTGACGGCTTGGTAAGCTGCTGTGCCGACGCTGTTGGTGGATTTGCTGCCGCCGGTACCCGAATCATATGGGGAGGTGTCGGTATCCGCGACCACGATCTTCACGCGCTCACGCGTCAGATCGAGAACTTCACTGACGATCTGCTGGACCACGGTGTGAATGCCCGGACCGACGTCGGGCACGCCCAAATTCACGCTGACCGCGCCATCTTGCTCGATGCTAATAGCGGCGCCCGATTTGCCGGCGCCCGACGGCCGTTCGTAAACTGCGACGCCGCGCCCGATGTTTTTCCCCTTGGGTTTTTTCCATGCGGCAGCATCGAGAGCTTTCTGGAGGACCTGCTTGACGACCACGCCTTTGAGCTTCTGTCCAAATGGCGTTGGATCGCCGTCGTTGAGCAGATTTTTCATGCGAAAGGTGATGGGATCCATGCCCAACTCGCGGGCGATGATGTCGATGTGAGATTCAACGGCAAATGTCGTCTGCGGGCTGCCCGGCGTGCGCGTCTGTGTGCAGGGAACCTGGTTGGTGTAAGCGCAAATGGTCTCGACCTGAATCGCCGGGATGCGGTAGTAGCTCGCGGCGCGCCGCGGTCCCTGAACCGTCACTTCGGCATTGGCTTTCAGCGCGGCATAGCCGCCGCCACTGAAAACCGCTCGCACCTGCATGGCACAGAGCCTGCCGTCAGCTTCGACGCCGCTGCGCAGCGTGATCACCGCGGGATGACGATGAGACACCGCGGTCAGCTCTTCGCTGTACTCAAGCACCATGCGCACCGGTTTGCCGGTCTTTTTTGCGAGAAAATAGCAGATCGGCGCTTCGACGACGGAAGTCTTGCCGCCGAAATCCCCGCCCACCGGGAGAATATGAATTTTGATATTGGTTTCGTCGAGCCCAACATCGCGCGCAAAGCGGCTACGCAAGGTGAATGGAGCTTTATTGGATGCCCAAATCTCGATCCGATTGTCGTCGTTGATCTTCACCGTGCAGGCGTGGGGTTCGATATAGCCGTGAAATCCCAAAGGTGTCCGAAAGGTGTGCTCGAAAATACGCGCAGCTTTTTGAAAACCGGCTTCGAGATCGCCGTTCGACCATTTGCCGTAGGACTGAACGTTCGGCAACTCGGTGTCGCGCTCAGGCGCGTTTTTATATTGTGCGGGGTTCTCGTGCAGCAGCGGCGCTCCCGGACGAATCGCCTCGACCGGATCGGTGACAAAGGGGAGCTCTTCATATTGCACATCGATGAGGCCGAGAGCTTCTTCGGCAATCTCATCATTGTCGGCCGCCACCGCCGCGACGGGCTCGCCGACGTAGCGCACCCGATCTTGCGCCAACAGCGGCATGTCCTTCATGCGCAAACCGACCATCACGCCGGCGACATCGGCGCCGGTGATAATCGCTCGAACCCCGGGAAGCTTGACAGCTTTGCTGCTATCGATGCCGAGAATGCGCGCATGGGGCAAAGACGCGCGCAGAATCTTCGCCGACAATGCCGCGGGAACGGGAATATCGGCCGCATAGCGCATCCGGCCTGAAACCTTCTCTGCTCCTTCAATTCTGGGTACCGGTTTGTTGAGGTTCTTTAACGCCATTCATCTCTCTCCATCTTTAGATCTTCACCTTGGTAAATACTTTAAGGGGATTCTTTTGAAAGATTTTCATTTTGTCTTCGGTACTCAAAAAACCGAGGCCGTCGATCACCGGGATCAGATCATCTGACGGTTTGCCGGTTTCCGGCCGCACGGCGCCACCCGACCCCGGGGATTCGGAGCCGAAGAGCATCTGATCCACACCGCGCTGTTTGATGGCCGCTTCGAGATAATGAACATCGTAGCAGCAGGCATCGTAGTATAAATTATTCTTCAGGTCTCGCTGGCCGACGTGGTGATCGGTGGGAATGAAACGATTCAAGCCGCCGCCGCAGTGGCAGATGACGATCTTCAGTTTAGGAAAACGCTCGAAGACTTTGCTGTGCGAATAAAGCTGCATAGCGACGAATTCTTCAAGGTAATTATTCATCTGATAATTGGCCGGAATGATTTCCAGGCGCCGATCGTAACTAATCGACGGATGCACCATCAACGGCACGTCGAGTTCGATGGCCTTTTCGTAAAGCGGATACCAATACTCCTCGTGCACTCCGGGGCTCTGCTTGTCGCCGGCGGGATCGGGATTCAGATAGGCGCCGACAAACCCGAGATCCTTTACGCAACGTTCGAGCTCCGCGATGCAGCTGCGCGTATCTTTTTCTTTTGACTGCGGCAGTTGCGCCATGCCGCGAAAGCGATCGGGGTGAAGTTTCACGATACGCGCGATCACGTCATTGGTCACGCGGCACCAATATTCCTGCAGGAACGGCCGCATCCAATGCCACATGGCAATCGGTCGCGGGCCGATGAGCTGGATGTCGATGTTGCGGTCGTCCATGAACTTGAGATGGCGCTGTTGCGCGTTTGCCAGCTGCTCATCGGTCATTTCGAGCTTGCGGCCCGATGTGTTCTGCGAAACCGTTTCGGCGAGAAACTGGCGAAACGGCGCCGGCGTCGTCATGTGACCGTGGACATCGACCACTTTTTGTCCGTTATACATATGAGGCTCCTTTCATTCGACGAGTGATTACGAGATCTTTTCGTTTCAACGATGCGGTTTTCGTTTGCTTACCATGTTTAGCGTGAAATGGCACTGCGGCGCTTTGCCGCTATTGCCCTCGATTCCACATTCATACTAAAAGCTTGGTTAAAGAACCATTGCCAATCCAATGACGCCGCAATCGAGTTTCAGACTATCCGTTACCGTCAATGACCAAACTTGGTCGGGCGATGTGCCGATCGAGGAAACTTTGCTCGAGCTTTTGCGCAACCGTTTACGCCTCACGGGGACGAAACGATCCTGCGAGTCCGAAGTCTGCGGTGCCTGCACCGTATTGGTCGATGGCCGACCCGTGAGCTCGTGCAACTTTTTGGCGTTTGAGGCTCATCAGAAATCAGTTCTGACCATTGAAGGCGTCGCCGCCGGCGAAAAGCTCGATCCACTCCAAGAAGCCTTCATCCGGAATATCGGAGCGCAGTGCGGTTATTGCACGCCGGGACAAATTATGGCCGCTAAAGCATTGCTAAACGAGAACCCCAACCCCACGCGCGATCAAATTGCCGCCTGGCTGAGCGGCAACATCTGCCGTTGCGGCGCCTACGGCGCGATTGCGCAGTCCATCCTCGAAGCCGCTGAAGAATATCGTAAGTGAAAGGCTCCGCTTCTCGATGAGAAAAGTTGCTATCGCAATGCTGGCTGCCCTATGGGCGGCTTGGGTTGTCATCGATGGCAGCGATGGCGCGGACAAAATTCGCATCTTTGTAATGAATTTCAACATGGCTTTCTCCCGTCGGTGCTGGCAGTGAAAAAGGACGATGAGAAGAATGAAACAACGATGGGCAATCTCCGGCGTCATTATTGTCCTGGCGTGCTTCGCCGAAGCGGTGAATGCTGCGGATAAAGTCAGAATCTCGGTGTCTAGTCTCGACGCCGCATTTTTGACTCCCGCAGTCGCGCTGAAGCGTGGTTTCTTCAAAGAGGAGGATCTCGAGGCGGAAGTGATCCGGATGAATGCCAATGTCTCGATCACGGCGCTTGCGACCGGCGACATCGATTACACGACGATCTTCGGCTCGGTCGTGCGTGCCGCGATTCGCGGGCTGCCGGTGCGGGTGGTCGCGAGCTTTCTCGACAGCCCGACTCAGATGCTGCTGGCGCGACAGGAGTTCAAATCCGTAAAAGATCTCAAAGGAAAAACTCTCGGCGTGAGCACGTTCGGCGCCACCGCGGACATCGCCGCGCGGATGATGTTCAGATACTCAGGTATCGATCCGGAGAAGGAGATTAAAATAATCGCTCTGGGAGCCGACCAGGCGCGTTTCACGGCGCTCAAGGAAGGCATTGTCGATGTCATTGTGATCTCTCCGCCCGCGGACGTGGAGGGGCGAAAATTCGGCTTTCGCGCGTTGGCCCGAGCTTACGAGTTGTTCAATTTTCCGTTTGTCGGCTTGGGGGCGAATCTCAAAAAGATCAGCGATAGGCCGGACGAAATCAAAAGGGTCATAAAAGCTTTGATCAAAGCCAATCGCTTCGTCCGCAGTAACCGTGACGGAGCGATCCAAACATTGATGGAATGGGGACGGACCTCGAAGGAAAATGCGGCACTGTCCTACGATTCGGTGGTACGCGTCTTCAATGGCGACGGAAATATTCCAGCAGACGGCCTACAGGCGGTTATCGAAGCAGCGATGAAGGACGCCAAAGTCACTCGCCAGGTTTTACCGAACGAAGTTGCCGATTTGACCTTGGTGAAGGAAGCGCAAAGAGACTTGGGTATCAAAGCGAGATGATGTGTTTGCGGGTAACAAAAGTGAAGGAAGCGGTGGCGTGGGAGAGTCGTCGATTTCGGCGATGCTCAGAGACGCATTGCACGAGTTGGGGATGAAGTGAGGCTTAGGTTAGCAAAAGGAGATTTTTGTGCTCGCTAGGTCTATTTGTCTTGACTCACTCTCAAGTTACAGCCATGTGCAGAAATGTCATCTGAGCAAGCGAAGATCCTTCGCCTGCCGGCTCAGGATGACAATGGTGCGATCCTGAGGAGGGTATACGAGTCTCATATTAAGAAGGTATTTCGCATCCGCTCTGTTGGTCCTTTGGTTATTCGCTACGGAAATTAATGCGGCAGACCGAGTGCGCTTTGCCTATCCGGCGAAGAGCTTGAACTATTTGCCGGTTACGCTTGGCCGCGAAAAGGGAATTTTTCAAGCCGAGGGTATCGATCTGCAGATGGTGCTGGTAGCTTCGACCATTCAGGTGACGGCGCTGACGACGGGCGATATCGATTTTTCCGGCGCGCAGTCCCAAGTGATGGCCGGCGCCGCGCGCGGACTACCGGTCAAGGTGATCGGTTTTTTGACCATTAAACCGTCTTTTTGGTTAGTGGCGAAGCCGGAGATCAAGTCGATAACGGAGCTCAAAAACAAAATTATTGGCATTACTGCGGTCGGCTCCTCCACGGACACGCTCGCGCGTTACGTGCTGGTCAAGAACGGTCTTATTCCGGATCGCGAGGTCGCGCTCATCGGCACGGGAACGACTGCGAATATCTTGACGTCGATGAAGGCCGGCAGCGTCGATGCCGGCGTGTTATCGCCACCCTTCAACACGATGGCGACGCAGATGGGTTATCGAACGTTGGCTTACTTCGGTGATTACGTCGAACAGTCGCTCTCAGGCGTGGGAACTTCAGACAAATTGATCCACGATCGACCGGACCTCGTACGCAGAATGTTGAGTGCCACCATCAAGAGCTTGCGCTTCATTCAGCAACGGCCGGCGGATTCGATTCAATTCATCAGCAAGGAGTGGAGCGTGAATTCGAGCTCTGCAACGGAGCTTTACAAATCCATGTTGCCGGCGTTTTCGAAAGACGGGGATATGGACGAAAAGGGTATCCGCGAAGGACTCAAGCGCGAGACCGAGCGCCTGGCTTTAAAAGATGAAACCCCGTTGTCGCGCGTGCTGGATTTGCGATTGTTGAGGGAAGCGCAAAAGGGATTCTAAAGCGTTCAAGTCGTTCAAGTCGTTCAAAAGGTTCAAGCCGTTGAGGGCGCCGATTGAGATCGCCGATCCCGAATTCGATTTGAACGGCTTGAACCGAGCAAAGCGTTGAACGGTTTGAACCTCTAATGAGGAGTCATGAAACAACCAGACGGTCTGAGAAGTTGGCTCAAGCAAGCCGATGAGCTCGGCGAAATTCGCGCTATCGAGGGGGCCGATTGGGATCTGGAAATCGGCGGTGTCGCGGACATCGTCAACGAACGGGGCAGCTCGCCGGCGGTGTTGTTCGACTCCGTGAAAGGTTATCCGAAGGGTTATCGCGTTCTGGTCAATTCGCTGGGATCGACCAAGCGGCTCGGTTTGAGCCTCGGCATGCCGCAAAATTTGAGCGCCATGGAATTTGTTTCTGAATGGCGCCGTCGGTCGAAGAAGTTGAAGCATCTCGCCCCGCGCGTGGTAAGCGATGGACCGGTGCTGGAAAACATTCAGCGCGGAAGAGATGTGAATATTCTGGCTTTCCCGACGCCGCGGTGGTTTGAACTGGACGGCGGCAGATATATCGGCACGGGAAGCGTAAACATCACACATGATCCCGAGGAAGGCTGGACCAATCTCGGCACTGCGCGTGTGATGATTCATGACGAGAACACCGTCGGCTTCTATATCGCGCCGGGACGGCATGGGCGGATTCATCGGGACAAGGCATTTGCCCGAGGCGAACCCTTCAAGGTAGCGATTTCCGTCGGCCACGATCCGTTGATTTTTCTGGCCGGCGCCCTCGAGGTGCCTTACGGAGTCTGTGAGTACGACTTTATCGGCGGTATTCAGGGCGAGCCCGTGGACGTGATCCGCGGTGAATTCACCGGTTTGCCGATTCCGGCCACGGGGGAAATCGTCCTGGAAGGCGAGTGCGTGCAGGGACCGGAACAGATCGAAGGTCCTTTCGGCGAATGGACTGGATATTACGGCAGCTCGTCTCGTCCGGAGCCGATTGTAAAGATTCACACCGTGATGCATCGAAACGATCCGATCCTCTTGGGCTATACGCGGAAGTGGCGTGCGCCGCTCAAGGCGGCGCTAGTGTGGGATGATTTGGAGGCGGCCGGTGTTCCTGACGTGCGCGGAGTGTGGTATCACGAGGCGGCCGGCGCGGCTTATCTGTTCCTCGTCGTGTCGATCAAGCAGCGGTACCCAGGACACGCTCGCCAGGCGGGATTGATCGCGACCGAATGCCACGCAGCCGCATATCTTGGCCGTTACACCGTCGTGGTGGATGACGACATCGATCCGACCAATTTGAACGAAGTCCTGTGGGCTGTGTGCACGCGCAGCGATCCGTCGATCGACATCGAGATACTGCGCCGCTGCTGGAGCGGACCACTGGATCCTATCATTCACAAAGACCAAAAAGGCTTCAACTCGCGCGCCATCATCGACGCAACGAGGCCGTACGAATGGAAGGACAGTTTTCCAAACGTATCGCGCTCAAGCCAGGAATTGCGCGAAAAGATTTTGGGAAAATGGGCCGCCAAGTTGGCGTAAAGAATTTCTCAACACAGAGGGTTTTCATGGATTTTCGCTCGCTCACTGAAAATGCCCTCACCCTCGTCCTCTCCCATCGGAATGGGCGAGGGGAATTTTCCGAAGCAGCGGACCAGATGTGTGTCTCTTTCTGACCCTCGTCCACTTGTGGGAGAGGGAAGGGTGAGGGTCCCTTTGTGCGCTTCGTTTCTTCGTAGTTAGCAACATGGGGAGTACTATGGCACTGCAACTGACGATCGCCTGCGGCGATTATGACCGCACCCATCCGCTGATCGATGGCTCGATCAAGCCCGAAGGCATCGAGCTCAACTGGCTCGTGCTGCCGCATCTCGAAATCTGGACGCGCATGCTGAATTACTACGATTTCGATGCGTCGGAGATTTCTTTGTCTTCGTACATTACCGCGAAGACGATGGGGAAACCATTAACCGCAATTCCGGTCTTTCCGGCGCGGGCTTTTCGGCATTCCTATATTTTTATCAACACCAAGAGCGGGATTCGTGAGCCGAAGGACCTCACGGGCAAGCGGGTCGGCCTTGGGGAATTTCAGCAAACCGCTACGGTCTGGATGCGCGGCATGCTGCAGCACGAATACGGGGTCAATCTGGACGAAATTGAATGGTATCTGTGGACGCCACACGCGCGCATGGAGATGGAACTGCCGAAACGCTACAAAGTCAGGCGGATCATGCCCGATCGTAAACCCGATCAGATGTTTTTCAACGGCGAGCTCGACGCGATTATGGTGCCGAGCTTGTTCCCGTCATTGTTCAACCCGCCGCCCCATATCCGCCGGTTGTTCCAGGATGCCCCGAAAGTCGAAGCGGAATATTTCCAACGAACGGGTATCTTCCCGATTATGCATTCCGTGGCGCTGCGTCAAAACGTTTGGGAAGACAATCCATGGATCGCACGCAGTCTCTTCAAGGCATTTCAGCGCGCCAAAGAAGATGCCTACGCGCGATTGAAAGACTTATCGCCGTACAAAATCAGTCTTGCCTGGTTTCGTGGGCCTGTAGAAGAACAAGAGCGAATTCTCGGTCATGACCCGTGGCCGTATGGTTTGGAGAAAAATCGCCACGTCGTCGAAACACTGGCGACTTACCTGCACGAGCAGGGACTGGCGGACAGAAAGATGCCACTGGAAGAGTTGTTTGCGCCGAACACGGTGGATTTATGAGGGCCGAGTTCAATCGGTTCAACTCGTTCAATACGTTCAAGCGGTTTCACTTGGTTTATGTATGGGTGTCATTGGAAACGAAGTGAGGAATCTTTCCGAAGACAGGAACAAGGAGATTAATTTATGAAGAACGGATTTCGTTGTTTCGATAGTGATATGCACGTCTACGATGCGGCGAATCTGTACGCCAAATATATGAATCCAAAATGGGGCGACCGCATTCCGCGCGGACAAAGAAACGGTAGGCACGGCAGGGTCGAATTTTCCATCGGAGGCGGCAAAGAGACGTTACGCGGCATCACCGATGTGATCGATCACGGTCAGAAGCAGGTGGCCGACCGCTATGATTTTGCCGTCGCGCGAGAATATGACGCAGCTTCTCAGGTCGAGGCGATGGATCGCGAGGGTCTCGATCTGGCGGTGCTTTTCCGGACTTCGCCGCTGCATTGCGACGAAACGCTGGAACCAGAGTATGCCAATGATTTGTGTAGAGCGTGGAACGACTGGATTGCTGATTTTTGCAAACAGAGTCCGCAGAGGCTCAAGGCCTCGGCATTGATCACTTTGCACGACGTCGACCTCGCGGTCGAGGAAGTGCGGCGTGTTGTCCAGCAGCTCGGGATTCGGGCGCTCTCCCTTTGTCCGGAGCCGATCAACGGCAGGAGAATTCACGATCGTTACTTCGATCCGCTCTGGGCGGAGATCGAAAAGCTCGGCGTCGCACTTTGCTTTCATCCACCGGCGCGACCCAAGCAGGAGCAGGTGGCGAACAAATTTTTCGGCCACCCGAACGCGAATATTGTCGCGCTCGCGCTGCGCAATCCGCTCGAATTGATTCAAGCGGTGGCAAGTTTTTGCGCCGGCGGTGTTTTGGAGAAATTTCCCAAGCTCCGTGTCGCATTCCTGGAAGGCAACTGCGCCTGGCTGCCCTGGCTTCTCTATCGGCTCGACGAACGGGCCAAGCTCCATGGTCCTCTGGCGGATGTGGCGCTGTCGCGCAAGCCGAGCGAATATTTTCTCGAGCAGTGCTTCATTTCAGTCGATCCCGATGAATATCTCGTTACGGATGTGATCAAACGAATCGGCGACGACAATCTCGTGGTTTCCACCGACTACCCACACATCGACGCGCATTTTCCCCATGCTATCGACGAATTTTTGGAAATCGAGGGATTGAGCGAGAGCAGCCGGCGCAAAATCCTTTGGGACAATTGTGCGCGACTGTATGACCTCGGCTGAAATGACCGTTCAACGTTCGTATTCCACGCTCAAAGTCGAAACCCGAAGTGAGTCATGAGCTTACCCGCAGGCAATGAAACTTCCCTCGCCCTATCTCTGTTCCATCGGAATGGGCAGGGGACTTTTCGCTACATAGAGCATCCGACGGCGTTTTTGTTTCTTTCTTACCGTCTCGCGCAAGCGGGCGAGGGAGGGCGAGGGTCTGAGTAAACGTTGAACTTTCGGTTCGAACGAAGGAGTCGTGATGACACAGAAAATGTTCGTCGTAGCGATGATCTTATATGTTTGGGCGCCTCGCGCCATATCGGCTGCAGAGCAGGTCTCGAAGGCACGCTTTGCCTACGGCGCGATCAACGCTTACATGGAAACGACGTGGATTGCGAAGGAGCAAGGAATTTTTCGCAAGCACAACGTGGAGGTGGAACCGGTTTTTATCATCGCGACGCAAGCGGCGCAGGCGATGCTTGCGGGAGAGGTTCCCGTCGGGCTCATCGGTCCGACTCATGTGATCAATGCGGTAGTGGCCGGCGGCGATATGGTCATGATCATGGGCAATCAAAACAAAGTCCGATATCAATTGATCGCGCATCCGAGCATCAAACGCCCGGAGGATCTCAAGGGAAAAAAAGTCGGCATCGGCGCGAGCATGGCGGGCTTGGCGACGTTGGCAGCCATCGTCGCCCTGGATCACATCGGGCTCAATCCGCGCCGCGACAATATCACGCTGTTACCGACCGGCGCGGAGCCGCTGCGCCTCGCAGCGGTCAAATCAGGAGTGACGCAAGCGACGGTGGTTTCACCGGAGATCGGCAACCCCGCGACCAGCGAAGGCTACCCGATTCTCGTTGACATGGCGAAGCTGAATATTCCGTTTCAGGCGAGCGGGCTCGTTACGTCGCGAAAAATTATGCGGAACGATCCCCAGCTAATCGAACGGATTGGGCGCGCAACGGTGGACGCGGTGAACTTTATCGCCGCGCCGGCAAATAAGAATCGGGGGGTTGAATCGTTGATGAAGAATTTGAAAATGAGCGCGCGCGACAAGGCCGAAGCGGCTTACGGCGATCTCGTAGAGGACCTGCCGCGCAGCATCTGCCCGACCGTGCCCGGCGTGCGCTCGATCATGAAGCTCATGGTGGAGATGGGCATCAATCCCAAGGCGGCGAATCTGAAGGTCGAAGATGTAGTCGATTTGACCTTGTGCAAACAGCTGGGAGGCGACGGCAAATGAAACGGCCGGCGCTTTTTGTTTTCATAGCGCTCCTGTTCATGGCGAGCAGCGCCTCATTCGCGCTAGCCCAGAAAGAAAAGCTGGAGGTTGTTTATAGCAGTATCGGCGGTACGAGCATCCCGCTCTGGATTGCGCAGGATCGCGGTTTCTTCGAGCGCAACGGTCTGGAGACGCGGCTCATTTACATCGGCGGCGGACGCATCGTCGCGCAAGCGTTTGCGGCGGGTCAAATCAAAATTGCCGTTATGGCGGGACCTGGAATGGTCAGCGCAAACCTCGGCGGGCTGAGTCTTCGGATGATCGCCGGGCTCATCAATACTTCGACTTACAGTCTTTTTGTCAAGCCCAATATCACCTCGCCACAAGAGCTTAAAGGAAAGAAATTCGGCATGGGCAGTTTCGGCAGCTCGCCGGACTTTATGATGCGACAGATTTTTCGCCGCCTGGGTTTGGATCCCGAAAAGGACATCACCATCCTGCAGTTAGGCGGAGGAGGTGACCTGGTGAGACTCGCCGCGCTCAAGGCCGGCTCCATCGACGGCGCTCTACTGAGTCCACCGCTGACGGCGATCGCGCGCGAAGCAGGATTTCGCGCCATGGTTACACCGCAAAGTTTAGTGATTCCGTATCAGCAAACCGGGGTAGCGACGAGCAAGGATTTTATCGATAAAAATCGCGATACGGTGCGCAAGGTCGTCAAGTCAATGGTCGATGCTGTGCACTTCTATAAAACGCATAAGGAAGAGAGCATAACGATCATCGCACGCAATCTCAAAACCAACGACCGCACCGCGCTGGAGGAGAGCTACCAGGAATTCGCTCTGAAACTCACGCCACGAAAGCCCTATCCCACCGTGGAAGGCATGGCGCTGATTGTCGATTCCCAGCGGACCAAAAATACGCCGGCGACTGTTCGTGCGGAGGATTTTGTGGATATGAGCTTTGTCAAAGAACTGGACGACAGCGGGTACATCGACCGGCTCTATGGCGGCCGATGAGCGCTGTAGGATGCGGTAAGCAAAGCGAGCCGCATCGATTCTTTCGCGACCGATGCGGTTTCCTCCTGGTCACCGCATCCTACGAGAAGCGTTGAGCGAACGGCTCGGAGGATTTGATGCTGCTCAGCCAGGATGAACTGGAACGGATGCAAAAGCGCTTCGTTTATCCGCGCTTTTCCGCGGCGGAGTACGAGCGTCGTTACGGCAATATTCGCAGAATGATGCGCACCGTCAATCTCGATTGCCTGCTGATCGTCGGCGGCTCGGCGGCGTATGGGCGCTGCTGGTTCAATTTCCGCTACGTCACGAACATGATGGGCAAGGCGGAGATGGCGAACTACTGCTTTTTCCCGAAAGAGGGTGATCCGGCCGTGGTTACTCGCCCCGGCCATTCACTGGCAGGCGCCATGCTGGCACGCACGGCAGTAAGCAATGTGATCGTCGGCAAGCCGAGCGTCCTCGATGCGATCGTGGCGGAAATCCGGGAGCGCGGTTATGACCAAGGCCGCATCGGCATCGTCGAATACGATCCGTATACGTCGATACCGAAAAATCACTGGGATCATTTCACCACGAATTTGCCCCGGGCCGAATTGGTCCCGGTCACCAAAGAATTCATCGCCGTGCGGCTGCTAAAGAGCCCGGAGGAAATTCAGTTTCTCGAACGTTCCGCGGAGCTCGGCGACATCGGCATTCGCGCGATGCAGGAGCGTGTGAAGCCCGGCATGACCGAAGGCGAAGTCTTCGGTCTCGTGCACGATGCGGTCCTGAAAGCGGGCGGCGAGATGGGTATGATTCAACTCGGGTCGTGCTCGATGCTCGACCCCGACATCAACGATCAGAGGCCGCGGCCGGTGGAGCGGATCATCGGCGAGCGCGATATCATTAACAACGAGCTAGGCATCTTTTACAACGGCTACGAGGCGCAGTGCGGCAGGCCGGTGACCACCGGGGAGCCAACCTCCGAATACCGAGAGATGTTTGATCTCGCGATCGAAGGCTATCGGCGGCTCGTGCCGACGCTTCACGTCGGGAAGAGCAGCGAAGATTCCATTGAGGCGATGCAGTTCATCCGCGACACGGAGTATGAATTTTACGGCGGCTTTCTCCAGGGAATGCTCGGCGCGAACCCCCGCCACGAACCCCAGATCGGCTTCGATCGCGTGCAGAGCGCCGAAGATCGTTATCTTTTTGACTCCGACGGGCGACTCGTTTACCAAGTGGGTCACGTTTTTACTCTGCAGATGCATATTGTCGATAAGAGCCACGCACGCGGTCTTTTCGTCGGTGATTTCTTGGTCATCGAAGAAAATGGCCCGCGTTGTTTGAACAACTTGCCGCTGGAGATAATGCGAACACAATTGTAGTGGCGCATTTGTGCCGCGGGTTCAGTGCAGAAAGGTGTGGCGCAGGCTCACTGGATCAGAGTTCAGAAACTCGCATCATTTTCAGCGCACTGATCGCAACGAAGATACGGCTCTGTTATTCACGGCGTTCATCATGGTTCAGCCGGAATCACTCCGAATCAGCGTTGGGGTTGCCTCATCGTACGGACGATTGTTCTGGCCTGGTGCGCAGCCGTTTGGAAAAGACCCAGG
>Ga0207701_10002742_pt1 | contig 18204 bp, 14 predicted proteins | sample KBSSwiSSwithPhiX_FD_184294 | JGI IMG/M metagenome (GOLD analysis project Ga0207701, IMG submission 184294) | Switchgrass rhizosphere bulk soil microbial communities from Kellogg Biological Station, Michigan, USA, with PhiX - S5 (SPAdes) (version 2) | ecosystem: Environmental > Terrestrial >... | reverse complement strand
TTCGGCCCGGTTTCACGAATGGATTTGGATCTGATGCAGATGCAGGGGTTGCCGGTGGATTGGTTCAAGCCCGACCAGTTAAAAGAAGGCACGTATATCACCGGCGGGTCCGGAGGCGTTGCGTTGATCAATAAAGCGCCCCATCCCAACGCCGCGAAGCTCGGGCTCAACTGGCTTCTTTCACGCGAAGGGCAGATCGCTTACCAGCGCCTGTTTACACAGGGCAATGACGGGCCGGATTCGCTGCGCATCGATATTCCGAAAGACAAAGTTCCACGCGGCAACCGCCGGCCGGAAGGAGATGAGAACCGCTACCCGTTTGTCGATCGAGCGGAATGGATGGATCAGGCACCGATCACGAAATTCGTCAAGGAAGTCCTGGAGCAGAGGAAGAAGTAAAGAGGTGAGGCGTTAGGCGTGAGTCGTGAGCGGAAAAGACGCCGGCAGCGGCAATGGATTGCCAATGTGGTTGCGTCTTGGATTTTCCTGGTTGTCGCTTTAGCGGACTCTGCGGAACTGCCCAAGTGGAAAGGAGAATGGACGCGGGTCATCGAGGCGGCAAAGCAGGAAGGACAGCTTTCGCTTTACGGCGGCCAAGAGATTACGCACCCTGATATTATCGCCGGATTCAACAAAAAGTTTCCGTTCATCAGAGTGACGTCGGCCAGCGGACGGGCGGCCGATATGATGACGCGCATCGTCGCGGAGCGACGCGCTGATAGGTATCTCGCCGATGTTACCGCCAGCGGACCCAACGGTCCGCGCATGCTCTATCTCAACAAGATCCTCGATCCGATCGCGCCGACATTCATTCTTCCCGAGGTGAGCGACCCGAGCAGGTGGTACGGCGGGAGACATTGGTATGCCGATCCGGAGAACAAATATATCTTCATGTTCGAAGGCACCATCGTGAGCACGGGACTTTCATTTAATAACAAGCTCGTGAGCATGGACGAGATCAAATCCTATTGGGACTTGCTTCAGCCGAAATGGAGAGGAAAGCTTCTCGGTCAGGACCCGCGCGGCGCGGCTTTGTCGACACCGGTGTTAATTCTTTATCATCGCGCCGGTTTGGGAGCGGAGTTTCTGCGCCGGCTTTATACCGAAACCGATATTACCCTGTTCCGGGACCGCCGCCAGGGAACCAATTGGCTTGCGATCGGGAAATTTTCCGTTTGTCATTTATGCCGTGACATTGACAAGGCGGCGAAACAGGGATTGCCCGTGGAAGATATTTCGCCGGACAAATTAAAGGAGGGTGGCTCCATCGGTGGCGGTGGCAGCAGTGTGTTGGCGCTCATCAATCGCGCGCCGCATCCGAATGCGGCCAAGCTGTTTATCAATTGGTATCTGTCGCGGCAAGGACAAGCGCTTTGGCAGCAAGTGATGAACGTCAAGGAAGTGGAAGCATCGGATTCCATGCGCATCGACATTGCAAAGGACGACGTGCTGCCTGATGGCAAGCGGGCCCCTGGACGTGAGTATCAGGTGATCGGTTTTCTCGATCCTGAGCCAGTACAGAAACTCTTGCAGGAGATTTTGAAGTAGAACGGACACTCAATTCACCACAAAGCGACTCATCAACTTACGGTCGCCAATAAAGGCTGAAATCTGTACGATGCCGCCCAAGTTCGTCACCCGAACATTTTAATCGGAGTCCAGTCTGAATTTCGCCTGGATTCCCGCTAAAAGCATGCGGGAATGACCGAACTAAGACCGCCCCTCTCGGAGGAAAACCTCCTGGAAAGCGGTGCTGTTCCAATTGTCATTTCGAGCCGAGGGGAGAAATCTTTCCTAATGACACCCCGAAAGCAAGATCTTTCGCTCCGCTCGAGACGAATATGCACCGACGCTGCATTGCCGTTTCGCGCGAGGAAATAAGCATAAGGAGATAAAAATGGCTGAGCAACCGATGATGGAGATACGCGGCTTCTATCGCTCGCATTCGCATCTGCCGATCTGGGAGGTGATGAACAGAGCGGGAATTTGGCAACAGAACGGGCTCAACGTCAGCTTCGAATTTTGCGACAGCTCGGAAGCGGCCGAGAAGGCGCTTTTTGGCAGCGATGTCGATTTCGTCTCCGGTAATCATATTTCACCTTATCTGCTTGTGAAGCGCGGTAAGCCCATCGTTTGTCTCACTTCTCCGTCGAACACAACCACCGATCGGCTGGTGACGAATTTTCCGATCACGGATATAGCCGAGTTGCGCGGCAAGAGGATCGGCGACACGACCCTGGTGGATTCCATCGGCGGATATCATCATCCGCGCGGCAATCACATGCTTTACGTGATGCGGGGCGGACTGAAACTGGATGAAGTCGAATGGGTGGAACTGTCGGAGTCGAATAACGAATTCAAGGCGATGCAGATGAACGTCCTCAAAGCGAAAAAAATCGACGCTATATTCGTGACCGGCAACACGGATAAGTTTCAACAGGCCGGCATGCATGTGCTGGTGCTCGATCGGTTGCCAATGGTTAACGGGCCGACGCTCACTTCGACCTTGACGACCTTGCAGAACAAACCCGGATTGGCGGAGCGACTGGTCAAAGCCCAGGTGATGGGCATCCATTTCGCGCGCACCCGGCGAGGTGAAACGGAAGCGATTCTGGATGGCCTGCGCCAACGCGTCCCGGAATGCAAGAACGTGCAATATCGCAGCGTCGCAAAGCTGCTACCCAAACCCTATCCGGAACACGAAGCGGTGGCGAATGCGTATAGACTTTGTTGTTTGAAGACGCCCGAAACCGAAGAGCAAAGCCCCATGGCTCTATGGGATTTGCACTATTTGCGTCTGCTCGATCATTCGGGCTTCATCGATAAGCTTTATGCCTAAAGTATTTAGCGCTCTGCGCGGATTGCCATGGCACTTACTGATTGCTATTAAGATCTCGATAAAGCTCGCGGCATTCTAGTTATGACACACTCAATGGAAGATTTGCCTGATATTGCTCGTAAATGAATATGCTCAGGTTTGTTGTTACGAGTCTATTCATCGGCTGCCTGGTTTCGAACAGTCACGCCGGGCAAGCGAATGGGCAGAAGGATTGGGAGCAGACGCTGACCGCCGCAAAGAAAGAAGGACAAGTCAGTATCTACATCTACCGCTATGAAGCCTTGCTGCAGGATTTCAAACGCGACTTTCCAGGGATCAATGTCGTGGCGGTATCCGGGCGCGGCAACGAGCTCACCAACCGAATCATGGCTGAGCGGCGCGCCGGGAAATACATCGTCGACGTTTACAGCGGCGGGACGAACAGTTTGTACAATACGCTCTATAAGGGAAAGGCGCTCGATCCGTTCAAGCCATTGCTGGTGCTGCCTGAAGTTACCGACGTATCCAAGTGGTGGGGCAACGAGCATCGCTACGCCGATCCAGAGGGGAAATATATTTTTTCTTATATCGGCAGCCCGAGCAATTCCCAGCTGGCGTACAACACCAAGCTCGTCAATCCCAAGGAGTTCAACTCTTACTGGGACGTCACCAACCCGAAATGGAAGGGCAAGATCGTCTCTCTCGACCCGCGCGATACCGGACTGGGCGCGACTATGCAGTTCTTCTATTACAGTCCGGAAATCGGTCCGGAGTTCATGAAGAAATTTTTCGGCGGCATGGATATCACCTACACGAAAAATTTTCGCCAGATGACCGACTGGTTGGCACAAGGAAAATTTGGCATTTGCATGGGGTGTAAGGACTCCATGCGCGCCAAAAATCAAGGGCTGCCGGTGGACGACTTCGATACCAACAAATGGAAAGAAGGTTCGAGCTTTTCGGCGGGCGGGGGCTCGATGGCGTATATGAATCAGGCGCCGCACCCGAACGCGGCAAAAGTCTTTATCAACTGGTTCTTGTCACGCAAGGGTCAAATCGCTCTGCAGAAGCTCGGTGATGTCGATGATCCGGCGAACTCGCGGCGCATCGACATTCCGAAAGATGACATTCCGCCGGATAATAGAATGCAGCCCGGGGTCAAGTATTTCGACGTGGTGAAGCCGGAGTACGGTGACATGAAACCGATTTTTGATTTGGCAAAAGAAATTATGGCATCGGTGGATAAGGGCAAATAAGGCGTTCGAGCTTGCGCGTTCAAAGCTCAAGAGATTTGTCAACAATGCTGAAGATTGAACTTTGAAACTGCAACCGGAGAAAACTATGCTGACACGCGAAGAAAACGAAACGCTCACCCGAGTCGGACCCGGAACGCCGGGAGGCGAACTGCTGCGGCGGTACTGGATGCCGGTTGCATGTGCCGGTGAACTCACCGACGGCAAGCCGATCAAGCCATTTCGGTTGTTGGGCGAAAATCTCGTGGTGTTTCGCGACCGGCGAGGACGCTACGGTGTCGTCGGCGAGCGCTGCCCGCACCGCAGTGCGTCGCTGGCGTTCGGCCGTGTCGATGAAGAAGGGATTCGTTGTCCATATCATGGCTGGAAATTCGATTGCTTCGGGAAATGTATTGAGCAGCCGGCTGAACCGGAGAGTGCCGGGTTCAAAGCCAAGATCAAGCACACGGCGTATCCGGTTGAAAAATTAGGCGGCTTATTATGGGCGTATTTAGGACCCGAGCCCAGACCGCTGCTGCCGCGCTGGGACGTGTTGTGTTGGGAAAGCGGCAAGCGCTGGATTGAAAAGCACGAGATTTATAACTGCAATTGGCTCCAACCGATGGAGAACTCCGTGGATCCGTCGCACCTGTACTGGCTCCACGGCGAGACCGCCCATTTGGGCAGCGCGGTGGAAAAATACGCGGAGGAGCATAATTTCATTCCCTTCGAATTCGGCATCATCAAACAGCGCCGCACGCCCGGAAGAAAACCTGGCGACGGCATGCAACTCGATCAGCATCCTCTAGTTTTTCCGATCACGTTGAGGCACGTATTTCGAACGATCAAGACCGAAGGTTTGCTGCGGCACAATGTGCAGATCCGCGTGCCGGTCGACGACGCTCACACGCAAGTTTATGTCGTTTACTTTACGCCCAACGAGACGGATCACTCGCCGGAGGACGGCGATACGCCCTGGGAGTATTTTCCGATTCGTGACGAGAAGGGCGAGTACCGTTTGGATTACGTGCTGGTGCAAGACGCAATGGCTTGGGAGACGCAGGGCGCTCCGACGGATCGCACGTTGGAACATCTCGGCGCCGGCGACGAGGGAATTATTCTCCTCAGAAAAATTCTCCGCGAGCAGGTCGAGATTGTGCGCGGAGGCGGAGAGCCTCTGGGCGTCATCCGTGATCCGAGCAAGAATCGGTTGATCGAATTCGATGTCATCAACGAACGGGTAGGGTTGTTCGGAAAGCAGCAAAAGGTCGCCTGAAGGATTTCAGTGTGTGCAAGTCATACTGTATGTCGTGTCATGCTGAGCGGTAGCGCAGCATCTTGGCGTTTCAGCCAACTGCAACACGGGATTCTTCGGCTTCGCCTCTCAGAATGACAGTTACGACACGCCGTTCCGTCCGCTACAGAAGACTGTGCCACGCTAACGCAATCAGTTGTGAATTATGATTTTGAGTTGAGCTTTTAGGAGGAAACATTCAATGGCAACAACGGTAGCGCCCAGTGATTTAAAACCGGAGCGCATCGACACCTACAAAAACTGGCAGGCAGAACAGCAAATACCGGTGGTTCGGGGATTCTTTGTCGAAGACGTGAATACGCTTCCTCTCGAATACTGGGATCTGAAGGGCGTGCCTTGTTCGATGGTGGTGCTCGACGGCACCGGCGGCACCAATGATGCCTATGTGTGCGAGATTCCCGCCGGCGGCAAGACCAAGCCGCAAAAGCACATGTACGAAGAAATGGTGTATGTCGCCAAAGGATACGGCGCGACCAGCGTCTGGCAGCGCGACGGCAAAAAACACACTTTTGAGTGGGGTCCGGGCAGCATGTTTGCGATGCCGCTCAATGCCGATTATCAGCATTTCAACGCGAGCGGCAGCGAGGCGGCGCGTTACTTTGCCGTTACGAATTGCTGCTTCATGATGAATCTCTTCCACAACAGCGACTATATTTTCAACAGCGACTATACCTTTCTCGACCGCTTCGATCCGCGCACCGAAGGTTACTTCAGCGGTCAGGGCGAACTCACCGGACGATTTTTCTTGACGACGAATTTCGTGCCCGACACCCACACGCTCAAGCTCACCGATTACAGCGAGCGCGGCAAGGGCAGCACCAACATGAAATTCAATCTGGCTAAAAACACCATGGGGGCGCACATCTCCGAGTTCCCCGTCGGCACTTACAAGAAAGGCCATCGCCATGGTCCCGGCGCGCATGTGATCATCCTTTCAGGGCAAGGCTATTCAATTCTATGGCCGCAAGGCGAAGCCATGGAGCGCGTCGATTGGAAACCCGGCAGCGTCGTGGTGCCGCCGGATCAGTGGTTTCACCAGCATTTCAATTCAGGCGCCAAGCCGGCGCGCTACCTGGCTTTGCGCTGGAATAACTGGCGCTATCGTTTCATGCGCTCACAGGATGGCGAGGGCGGAACTTTCACAAGCGTGAAACTCGGTGGCGGGCAGATCGAGTTCGAGGACGAGGATCCAGAAATCCACCGCGATTTCGAATCGGCGATGAAACTCGCCGGGGCGCGTTGCAATATGGGTACATATCATCCTCGCTGCACATACAAGTGAGGCGGCTTCGAATGCCGATCCTTAGAGGGCGCAAAAAGACTCGCATACTTCCGAGTCTCCAGGCGTGCGGGTGGATGATTTGAAACGGTATGGAGATCCCTTGAACATCGCGAACCCCGAGGGAGTTTCTCAACAGTCTGTTCAATCTTGACCTCGCAACCCCAACGCGCTACACACACTCCCTGGCCCATGGCGGGGAGCGAACGATGGCGAAAACCGAAACGATAAAGGCTGCACTTCCTGCGCGTGCCTGGTTGCCGCCTTTGGATGGTGGAACCCTGATCATGGCCGTACTGATCGGCTTGATGGGGTTTTACGTTCTTTATCCTTTGGTGCTGATCCTGATCAACAGCTTCAATACAGCAACGATCGCAGAACCTCCGGTTTACGGACTCAAGGCATGGCGCGAAGCCTTCAGTGAGCCGGGGATCTGGCGTTCGCTATGGAACAGCGTCAAGATCGGCATCGTTCTACAGGTGGTTGCGCTTCCTTTGGGCATTTTTCTGTCCTGGCTCATTTCCCGCACCAATATTCTTTTCGCCAACGCCTTTGAGTTCGGCTTTTGGATTTCTTTTTTTCTGCCGCCGCTCGCCACGACCTTCGGCTGGATGTTGTTGCTCGATCCGAGCACGGGATTGATCAATTCATGGCTGCGCCAGCTCACCGGTTTGAGCGCGCTCAATTTCGACATCTATTCTTTCTCAGGAATCATCTGGGTCCATCTTGTCAGTCACGGCATTTCCACCAAGGTGATGCTGCTCACGCCGGCGTTTCGCCGCATGGACGCGTCGATGGAAGAAGCGAGCCGCATGTCTGGCGCAGGTCCGCTGACCACCCTCGTTCGAATCACCGTGCCGGCAATGACCCCGGTCATCATCGTGGTTTTTTTGCTGAGCGTGATCCGCATCTTCAGCAGCTTTGAGATCGAGCTTTTGCTCGGCGTGCCCTGGAGCTTCTACGTGTACTCCACAAAAATCGTCGACCTGGCGCGTCAGGAGCCTCCCTTGGTGAATCAGGCGGCGGCGCTAGGCAGCGTAATCTTGCTGTTTCTTGCTGCCTTCATTCCGCTGCAGCGCCGGCTCATCTCCCGGCGACAATTTACGACCGTCACCGGCCAATTCAAACCCAAGATCATCGACCTCGGCCCGTGGCGCTATCCGGCGACGGCGCTGGTCGCACTGGTGATTTTTTTACTCGACGTGGTGCCCATATTGAGCGTCCTTGGCGGAAGCTTTATGACTCGCTTCGGGTTTTTTAACCTGCCGAAAACCTGGACGCTCGATTATTGGAAGATGGCGCTCAGCGACCCGCGCATTCTTCAGGGGCTGCAAAATACTTTGATCGTCGCGGTCAGCGCCGCGCTCTTCGGAGTATTGTTTTTTTCTCTAGTCGGCTACGTGCTGGTGCGCACGAAGTTGCCCGGCCGCGGTATTCTCGATTCGATCTGCTGGCTGCCTTCGGCGATTCCCGGTGTGCTGGCGGGTCTGGGACTGCTTTGGATGTTTTTGGGAACGCCGTTGTTCCGGCCATTCTATGGCACCATTGTCTTACTGGTGATCGCTTCGGTTTTGGGCGGCGTGACACTCTCGACGCAAATCCTCAAGGCGAATTTCGTCCAGCTCGGGAAAGAGCTCGAGGAGGCGTCGCGTATGTCCGGAGCGGGTTTTTGGAAAACCTATTTCAGAGTGGTCTTGCCGTTGATGGCGCAAACCATGGTCATGGTCGGCGTGCTGAAATTCATGTTCGCATCGCATCACACCTCGAGCATCATTTTGCTCGCCACCTCGGAGACTCGCACGTTGTCCTTGCTCGCCCTCGACCAGGTGGCAGCGGGTTATCGGGAAGTAGCGAGCATAACGGTAATTTTGATCATGGCTCTGACGCTCGGCGTGGCCGTCATCGCGCGTTCGTTGGGTCTCAAGGTCGGTGTCCGAGCAGAGTGATGCCGCGAAGGTCGAGAATAGAACATCGAGGATGGAGGATAGAGGAAGGAAACATTGAGGCCAGACTCTGGCGATCTTCGATCATCGATCCTCGAACTTTTCTGATCCTGTGAAGTGTGGCCGTGAGTTTTTTAAGAATCCAAAATCTTTATAAAACTTTCGAGCGAGTGACCGCCGTTGATTGCATCAATCTCGAAATCAAACAAGGCGAGTTTTTCACATTGCTCGGCTCGAGCGGCTGCGGCAAGACGACGACCCTGCGCATGATTGGCGGGCTGGAAAAGCCGGAAGGCGGCGAAATCCATCTCGGCGATCAGTGCCTGGTTTCGGCGGATCAAAAAATCTTCGTTAAACCGGAAAAGCGCGATATGGGCATGGTGTTTCAATCCTATGCCTTATGGCCGCACATGACGGTCTTCGAAAACGTCGCGTATCCGCTGAAGCTCCGGAGTGCCGCCCGTTCCGCGATTCGTGCCAAAGTCGAAGAAGTCCTTGGGTTGGTGGGTTTGTCCGGATTGGAAGACCGGCCGGCCCCCGCGTTGAGCGGTGGGCAGCAGCAACGGGTCGCGCTGGCGCGCGCCCTGGTGTTTTCACCCAAGGTGTTGTTGCTCGATGAGCCTTTGAGCAACTTAGACGCGCAATTGCGCGAAGAGATGCGCCGCGAGCTGAAAGCGCTCCAGGGCCGCGTGAACGTGACCGTAATCTTTGTCACACACGATCAGGTTGAAGCCCTCAGTCTGTCCGATCGCATCGCGATCATGAAATTTGGCCGGCTCGAGCAGGTCGGAACGTCGGAGGAGGTATATTACTATCCCGCGACACCGTTTGTGCGGGATTTCCTCGGTAAAACTTTTCTGTTGCCCGGAAAGATTGCGGCGGTTTCCGAAAAACAGGTCGAAGTCGAAGTCCGCGGGGTTGGGGCTTCCGCACTGATCCTACGCCGCAGCAACGTCATTTCACCATCGAACGGATTTCCGAGCGTGGGGCAATCCGCAACCGTCGCGATACGGCCGGAGAAAATTGCTCTGACGGATCGCGTCGACAACGGCCATGGAAACATCGTCGAGGGAACTCTGCAGTCGATTCTGTTTCTCGGCGACCGCTACGAATACACCGTGACGCTAGGTGCAGAAACTCGTGTCATTGTCTCACCGGAGGCTCAGCAACTCACCCGAGGCGGTAAAGTTTTTCTCCAGCTCAAACCAGAAGGCATGACACTCTGGCCGCAGGAAAAGCAATCATTTTCTTGAGATGCCGAGATCGGTAGAATCAGTAAAAACGTATGCAGTTAAGAATCCACGCCCGCCAGCTTTGAGCTGACGGGGGATTTTGCCGGTAGCGCTTCTTCGTTTCGGTCGTGTTCATTAATGGTTGCCCAGCGGAATTTGGCAATCTCCGGTACGCGCCAGACGGTAAGCAGCGTCATGACCGAAATGATCATCCCGCCGGCAAACGTCGCTTCGCGCGCGCCAATGAGTGGGACGATCAATCCTGTCTCGGTCTGTCCCAGCGGGTGCAGCCCGCGATTGCTGAGCTGAAAAACACCCATCACCCGGCCGCGAAATTTTTCCGGCGTGAGCATCTGAAGAATCGTGCCGCGCGCGGCGCCCCAGACGGTGTCCGTGGCGCCAACGAATGTCAGCAGAGCCAGGGCGATCGGAAATGACGGGGCCACGCCGAAAAAAGCGAAGCCGGCGCCGTACAGCAGCGCGGAAGCCAAAAGAATTTTGCCTTGGTTCGGACGTTGCCCCATACCGATGAAAATTGCCGAGCCAATCACCGCGCCCAATCCACGTGCCGATTGCAAAAAACCGAAGCCCTCGGCGCCGACGCGAAAGACATCGCTGGCGAGGATCGTCAGCATTGCGTGATCCAGGCCAAATACCGAGCCGAAAGCTTCCATGACGGTCAGTCCCAGTATTACCGGACGGCGAACGATGTAAGAGAACCCTTCCTGGGTTTCGGTAAAAAAATGGCGGCGTTTTTCAACGGGCGGTGATGGCGCGTGCATGAGCAGCAAAGCGATGACCACCGCGAGGAAGCTCGCGGCGTTGGCGTAGAACGCGCCGGCAGTTCCCATGGCGGCAATGGCAATACCCCCGAGGGTTGGACCGATCAGGGCTGCCCCCTTCCAGAGCAATGAATTAAGGGCAATCGCATTAGGCAGAACCGCGCGCGGAACCAGTGAAGGGAACAGCGCCTGGCGCGCGGGCCCGTCAAACGAGCCCACCGAGGAGCTGATAAAAGTGAAGAGGTAGATTTGCCAGGCTTGAATGTGTCCGGCGTGATCGAGGATGCCGAGCGCCAAACTCAATACGGCGAGAATCACCTGCGTCCAAAGCATCAGCCAACGACGATCGTAACGATCCGCGAAGGTTCCGCTGATCAAGCCGAGCGTAATCGCCGGGATCGCGCGAAAGATGCCGTTCAATCCGAGTTGCACCGGTGAGTTGGTCAGTTGATAGAGCAACCAGTTGGTGGCTGTCATCTGCATCCAAGTGCCGATATTCGAAATAAACAGGCTCAGCCAAAAGAGACGAAAGTCGCGATAGCGCAACGCAGCAAGGCGTCCCTGGTGCATCGCTGCAGAATTCACCGTGTCGCTCATCGAAGCAAAGTTGTATACGAACCGGGAAAGGGACGAAAGAGTGCTTCAAGCAGGCAAACAATCAAGAAAGCGGATCGAATCGATCTTAGTTGACGCTTGGGAGTGCTTTCCCGCGGGTCGGCTCAGGACGGGGCGCATCCAGGGTGAAGCGCGGTAATTCGTTTATCTTGAGAGTTGTGGCGATCGTCATCGCGGAAACGATCAGCCCTCCGATCACGGTTGCCGCGCGCGCACCCACGACCGGAACCAGCAGCCCGGTTTCGACTTGGCCCAGCGGGTTCAATCCCTGATTGCTTAATTGAAAAATGCTCATGACACGGCCGCGGAGCCGGTCAGGAGCGAGCCATTGGAGGATTGTGCTCCGTGCCGACGCCCAGATGGTATCCACCGCGCCGACGAAAGTGAGGAGCAGGAGCGCGAGCGTGAACGAGGGTGCCAGCCCGAACAGTGCGAAACCCGCACCGTAGAGCAGTGCCGAACCCAACAGGATCTTTCCTTGGAAAGGACGCTGGCCGACGGTGATGAAGAGAAATGAACCAATCACGGCGCCGAGCCCGCGCGCCGATTGCAGGAGGCCAAAACCATCGGCGCCGACTCGCAAGATGTCGCTGGCAAAGATCGTGAGGATCGCATTATCCAAGCCGAAGATGGATGTCGTCGCTTCCATGATGATGACGCCCAGAATGACTTTCTGAGAATAGACGAAGGCCATTCCGGCTTTCATTTCCTCGACGATGTGGTGCCGTTGCTCGGAGGGCATCGAGTGCGTTTTCATGAGAACCAGCGCGACGATGACCACCACAAAACTTGCGGCGTTGGCGTAAAACGCACCGCTGGTGCCGATCAAGCTAATTGCGATACCGCCGAGCATGGGACCGAGCAGCGCAGCGCCTTTCCATAGGATGGAATTCAACGCGACGGCATTGGGCAGCACCGTGCGTGGAATCAGCGAGGGAAATAAGGCCTGGCGCGCCGGCCCATCACATGAGCCCACCGCAGCGCTAAAAAATGTGATCGCATAGATATGCCACGGGCGAATGTTGTCCGAGTGGTCCAGTATGCCTAACAGCAATGCCAGGCCGCCAAGGAGACTCTGAGTCACGAGCAGCAGCTTCTTGCGATCGTAGCGGTCGGCTAAGGCGCCACTGAAAATCCCGAGAGCGATGGCCGGGACGGAACGAAACAGGCCATTGATGCCGAGCTGCAATGGCGATTGCGTCAACTTGTACAGCAGCCAGTTCACCGCCGTCATCTGCATCCATGTGCCGGTGTTCGAAATGAACAGACTCGCCCAAAAGAGTCGAAAATCACGATAACGAAACGCGGAGAAACGGCCGTTATGCGGCTGTGGATTAAGCTCGCCGGTCATGTCTGAATGATCTCTTCAACGGGGAATGTAGCAAATTTCGGCGTATCACTCTGAGCCATAGGCGAAGAATCTGTGAAGCTTTCTCTCGGCGATAAATCGAGATCCTTCGCGGGCGCTCAGAATGACAATTGAGAGAGAATGGTGTGTCGCAGGTCTGTCAGTCAGTTCAGATCCCAGTGAGCGAAGCCCATCGCGCAGCCTACGCCCGTGGTGGTGCGATAGAGCGGGAAATAGTCGAGCATGGTTCCCGGTCGATTCGCTGCCGCCGCCGAGATGATCCAATTGCGAATCTCGGAGGTGCCTTCGACAAGATCTGAGGCGCGCATGGCTGCCATATAATCCAAATTGTTTTTTTGAAGCGCGGCGATAAAACCTTCGTCCAAACTTTCGTTGATTTTGGTGTGACTGAGGCCGCCCGACGCGACGATGACAACGTTCTGATTGCCCGAAGTTTCTCGGAGTACGTTTGCTAACGTCCGACCGAATTGCACGCAACGTTTTGCCGAGGGCGCAGGCGGGTAATACGTGTTCACCATAACCGGAACGATCGAGCGGTTCGCCTGCGGCGTCAAGAATTTGAGTACGCGCGCGAACGCGTGGCCCAAGCCACCGTCATAGCGCGTTTTTTTTGAGTACGACGGGTCAAAGCCCTCGTCCATCAATCCATCAACGAGCGCCTTCGCCAAACTTGAGTCCACGTGATACTTTGTGCGATTTTCAGATTTGGACTGATTCAAATAACGCAGGCTAACGCTTGCCTCGACTTCTTCGCCGATAAATATTGTGAACGGCGGCATGTTGTCGTCGACCAGATTTTCATGCTGGTCATCCCCAACGACGATCAAGACGTCGGGATTCAAGTCATCGATCTTGGCGCGCAGCCTGGCAATCGCGTCCATGCAGCCGTTCCATTTCGCCCATTTAGCTTCTTTGGTCTCCTTTTCCAGGCCAGGCTTTTCAGGGAGTGCTTCGCTCTGCCGATTGTTGAGTAGATGCCAGCTGTCCGGATTGAGCATTAATTGAGGCGCATGGGACATCGCCGCGCAGCCGACCAGGTTTGCCATAAGTTAGTCTCGGGTTTGGGTCTAGTGTCTCGAAACCGGTTTTCACGGTCACCAACATGAGACTCGAGACGCTAGACGCCAGATGTTTCGTTAGGCGCGTGCGGCTTTCATGTCGGAAAGCTGAGGTACCGACAGATTCAATCTGAACCAGCTGCTGCCACTGTCATCGCTGCCGAACAGATCGCCATTTTGCTGCGCCGCATACATGCAGTCGGCGTTTGCCGGATCGAAAGCGAAGCTTTCAACGAAGCTACGATTCGCTTGAGAAACAGCGCCTTCAAGTTTTTTCCAGGTTTCCCCGGCATCGGTTGATTGGATCAGAAATGCTTGAGCGTCGCCGCCGCGTTTGCGCCACTGGCCGGGCTGGCCGTTCGCCACCGCGGAATAAAGCACGTCGTGCTTTTTCGGATGCACCGTTAGCGGCACCGAGTATTCCTCTTTGAACTCCATCGCCATCGGCGCCCAGTTTTTACCACCGTCGCTGCTCGAATAGAGCGCTCGCCCCGGCGCTTTGCCGGCACGACAGTCATGACCGCCGGTGGCGATATAAATTTTCTCGCTGTCTTCCGGATGGAGCACGATGGTGTGCACGTCGCAGTCGAGGTTGCGATTCAATAATTCCCAGGTCTTGCCGCCGTCGGTAGTCTTCAGCATGTAGCCTACCTGGAGCGCGACATACATCGTATTCGGGTCTTTCGGGTCGATGGTGATGTCGCGCACATGCGGCTCCACGGCCGCTACCGGATAAGTGATGGTGGAGACCCAAGGAATGTTCCAAACAGAATCGAGGCGCTGCCAATTTTTCGCTTCATCACGGCTCATGAAAACATCGATGGGTTCCGTGCCTGCATAGAGTGTGTTGGGATCGCGCGGATCGAAGGACAAGCAGCGCACTTTGCCCGGACCGCGTCTGCCGTAGCAGGGCTTTTTCCAGGTCGCGCCAAAATCCTCGCTGAGCCAGACGCCGTCACCGCGCGTTCCAGCAAAAACTTTGTTCGGCGCATTGGGTGAAACCACCACTTCCGGAATCGCCCAGTCCTTGAGCCCGTGATGGAGCTGCTGCCAATTGTGCCCGTCTTCGCTTTTGAGAGTGACTACGCCTTCATCAGTAGCGACATAGAGGATCGACGCCATGAGTTTTTCCTCCCGTTTCGGATGATTGAATATCTACTACAGAACTGTTGGACCGACAAGGCAGGAAGACGAGACGTTCAAGCGGCTCAAATAGTTCAAGCCGTTCAAATCGTTGGATCGGAGCGCTGTAGGCATCTATAGCCGGGATGAAGCGAAGCGAAATCCAGGAAACCCGGCTGCCAGGTTCCTATGGGCATGTCCCAACACTGCACTGCGACGACTCAACAACGCCATACCGGCGCAGGCGCTATCCAGTCGTTTGGAGGTTGTGGTTGCCCCCATTGAAAGCTGAAATCAGTAACCCAGTTCCTTGTCGACCAAATTCCTAAGCGGCTTGCCGGCCATGAAGCGCTGCAGATTTTCTGTGAAGATCGGCAGCAACGCGGACCATTTTTCGCTGGTGAGGCCGGCGATGCGCGGCGTAATGATGACATTGGGTAGCCTCCACAGTGCGGACTCCTGCGGCAGCGGTTGGCGCGCGAAAGCATCGAGTACCGCTCCGGCGATCCAACGCTCTTCGAGAGCCCGTACAAGCAAATGTTCTTCGATGGCGCGTCCGCCTGTGAGATTGATTAGGTAGGCGCTCGGTTTCATATTTCGCAACTCATGCTCGCCGATCATGTTGAAGGTCGAGGGCACAGAGGCGAGAAGTAAGACAACGAAATCCGACTCCGCAAGCAGTTGCGGCAAAAATTCCGGGGTGCCCAACTGATCGACGAATTCCGGCTTAAACGCTGATGTACGCTTGATGGCGAGGACGCGCATGCCGAAAGCTTTGGCTTTGCTCGCAAGCGCCGAGCCCGCCGTTCCGAGTCCGATTATCCCAAGTGTCTTTCCTTCGATCTCCATCGGCGCGAGTTTCTGCCAACGCTTTTCCCCTTGTGCGGCGATGCAGTCCGGCAGTTTTTTCGCGATCATTAGAATGCACGCGAGCGCAAATTCCGAAAAGACGGTACCGTGGATTCCTTTCGAGCCGGTGACTTGTATCGACCGCGCTTTCACTGAGTCAGTGAGGTAAGCGTTCACGCCGCCGCGTGTGACGTGGACCCATGCTAATTTCGGCATTTGCTGCACGAGCGGATCAGGCAGCATGTCTTCGGTAAAAACGCCTTCGATTCGCTGAAGATGCTCGCTGGGGATTGCGTCGTCCGGTTCCGTGATCAGTTCGCAGCTCGCAAAATCGCTGCGCAGTAGACTCAAGTCTTTCTCGGGAAGGTTTACGCGCAACCAAATTGTCTTGGACATGAGGTCACGTATAGCAGCAGCCGCGAGGTGTCAACGCAGAATTCTGGTTTCGCTTAGAAAATTTGTCACGGACTCTATTCTGACTGGACTCAATCGTGGGAGATAAAGGTCCGATTTCTCGAGTAGCGAAGCGCATATCGAGGAATACGGCTAGCTCCTTTAGCCCCCTCGCTACGCGCCCGGTGACGGTCGCTACTCGGCGAATCGGCGGTTCGGTCGTAGTTCTATTTGATATTGAGCTGGTGCAATCAATAATGGGACTTCGCCCACACATCTAGTGAAGCGAGGAATCGTTCTTTTATGACGAAGCGAAAATGAACTGTGGCCAATCACGGATTCGTTGACCCAACCACGCCTGCGTGCTACTAACCGCGTAGCTTCAGCGGGAGTTTCCAATCCAAAATCGAAAATCTAAAATCCAAAATTCTTCAATCGATTCGGCGTTCGCGAAAAAAGTTGCATTGTCCTGCTGCATTCTGGCTAAACTTGGATTGTTCAAGGAAACCACTGGCCACGTGAGCGCACGCAGCGCGAGCGGAGCGGCGATGCTGATCCGCGGTCGAGGCAAAGCGGAAACCGGCTTACTCTTTACCAAGCCGAGCGACGTGGTGTTTGCAGACTTCGACGGTCGTACCCTCGAAATGAAAAGTATCCTCAAGCCGCCGAATGAATCGGTGATTCATGGCGAGCTTTACAAAGCACGTCCTGATGTGAGGGGGATCGTTCACGCGCATCCCGCCTCAATCGTTTTGACGAGCATGGCAGGCATCGAATTGCGGCCGATCTTCGGTGGCTACGATCCACGCGGCATGCGCATCGCTATTAAGGGAATTCCGATCTACCAAAGCAGTTTGACGCTTCATGACATTAAGCACGTGCACGAAATGATGGAGGTGATGGGCGACAATGATATTTGTGTTTTGCGCGGTCACGGTGTCGTGGTGTGCGGCAGCACTGTCGAAGATGCCACCATCAAAGCGATCAAGCTGGATCATCTCGCAAGCTTGAATCTTCAAGCCGCGATGCTGGGCAATGTCGCGTCGATTTCTCAGGAAGATCAGCATATGTTTCTGACACGGAAAAGCACCGGCATGGGTGGCGGTGGACCGGAAACTTTGTGGCGGTTTTATTGCGAATGGCTCAAACACGGATGATATTTAAAACGTTCAATTGGTTCGTAGGGGCGACCGGCGGTCGCCCATCCGGAGGACACAATCCAAAATCGAAAACGTGTGCTGAGTAAGACCAAAGCATCAGTAATCGAGAATTTAAAGCGTCGTCTCGTCGAAGGTATGCAGGTCATCACCGGAGAGGGTGTGCTGTCGGGCTCCGGTCACTTGAGCGCTCGGATCCCCGGTACCGAAACCTTTCTCATCAATCCGCGCTTTGCCGGAGTGCTTGCGGACGTCAAAGATATTTGCGCGGTGAACTTTGACGGCAAACGGATCGCCGGCAAAGGGCCGATTCCCTCGGAGTCGCCGATTCACGCGGCTGTATACAGATCCCGTTCCGATGTGAATAGCGTTATTCACTGCCATGCGCGCTATTCGATTCTCGTCGGTCTGCTCGAGGGCGGCTTAATTCCCTTCAATCGTGAAGCGCGCATTTTTGCAGACGGGGTGCCGATTTTTCCCGAGAGCCGCGGCATCAACGATTTCCCGCTCGCGCAGAGGATGGTCGATAATTTGGGATCTCATTATGCGACTTTTTTGCGCGGACACGGAGTCGTTGTTGTCGGTCCGGGAATCGAAGGAACCTGCATTTCGGCGATCCAGCTCGAACGATCTTGCCAGGATCAGCTCTTGATGATGAGCATCGGCGAAGTCAAACCCATGGCTGACGCAGGGCGTGGCCGCAGTAACGCGCGCTTGGAGAATCCGTACCGCGCATGGCCATTTCTGCTCTGGAAGCACAAAGTGAAATCAAAGGCGCAGATTCGCGCCGGGATCCGAACGCTCAAAGAGGGCGAACACTACTGATGGTCGTTGTAAATCAGGCTTTCAGCAGAGCAACGCTTGTGCGCTTCTTCGAACGACTTTGCTGTTTGAAGCGAGCATCGTCAACGCGACAATCACACAAATGTCATTCTGAGCGTCAGACTGTGTAAAAACTACAATTTTGTTCAGCGTAGATTGAGCGAAGTTGTAGATATCCATCAAACAACGAGAGCGACCCCAGTTTTCAGCTATTTCGG